>Ga0206978_1019_pt1 | contig 16896 bp, 19 predicted proteins | sample Alteio_BWMinCont_21_FD_153477 | JGI IMG/M metagenome (GOLD analysis project Ga0206978, IMG submission 153477) | Enriched cells from forest soil in Barre Woods Harvard Forest LTER site, Petersham, Massachusetts, United States -... | ecosystem: Environmental > Terrestrial > Soil > Temperate forest >...
GGAGCAACTCGTAGAGTATGCATGCCACGAAGGCAACGTCGGTCTCGAGTTCACCTTATCCGCAGCACGGGCCAAAGATAGGGAAGAAGCGGAAGCAGAAGCCAGTGAGCAGGGTAAGTAAGGTCCAATGGTCTTCCGACGAACTGATGGATCCTCTATGGGAGGCTGACCGATGAAGGCTCGGAATTTTTGGATGTTGATGTTTGTCACTATTGGGATTATTCCCATGGCTCCGCCGGCGAGCGCACATCACTCGTTTGCGGCTGAATATGATGCCGACAAGCCAGTGGTTTTAACCGGAGCGGTTACCAAGATGGCATGGATCAATCCTCATTCGTGGATCTACATCGATGTCAAAAAGCCTGATGGAACCGTCGAGAACTGGGCCATTGAGGCGGGACCTCCAGGCACGCTGGTAAGAGCCGGGTTCACAAGGGATTCATTGGCTGCTGGTACTGTGATCAAAGTGAACGGCTACCGGGCGAAGGACGGAGCTTTGAGAGCGAACGGACGCGATATTACGTTGCCGGATGGGCGATTGCTCTTTGTGGGCGGATCAAGCCCGGGTGCACCAAAGGAGTTTCCTGCGGAAAGTAAGAAATGAAATAATCTCGGTCTGAAATCACATCGAAGAGGCAAGGCATGGTTGATCACAAGGGCGTGGGTCGGTGTGTAAGCGCATTGGTAGTGGGCTTTGTGATCGGAGCATGCGGCTTCGCGATATCGGCTGCAGCACTCAGGGCCGCCCAGGGGGGATCGGCCGTAGCGTACAGCACAAACGATTTGGGCATGCAGTTCGTTTCGGTTCCCGCCGGGCAGTTTCCAATGGGGTGCTCCGAAGGTGCAAAGCCGGTAGAATGCGGCGCGGAAGAAAAGCCGCGACACACCGTACAAATCACAAAAGCTTTCGAAATCGCAAAGACGGAAACGACAGAAAAGCAATGGCAAGCCGTAATGGGTTCAAATCCCAGCAACTATAAAGGCGACGACCTTCCGGTGGAACTAGTCACCTTTCACGATGTGCAGGCGTTCCTTACTAAACTGAGCGCACGCAATGACGGATTTCTCTACCGCTTGCCAACCGAAGCCGAATGGGAATATGCAGCGCGAGCCGGCACAGCGGACCAGTTTGCGGGGGCGGCGGTGGCGAACTCGCTGGCCCGGAAATGGGGACCGGACGATTGGGCTTGGTATAACGTGGAAGCGACGCAACCTATAGCGACTAAAAAGCCGAATGCTTGGGGCATCTACGATATGCGCGGGAATGTGGCGGAATGGGTGCAGGATTGGTACAACTCGAAGTATTACTCGAATAGTCCGATGGCTGATCCCAAGGGACCCGACAGTGGTGATGACCGGGTAGTGCGCGGTGGGACCTTCCACGACGATGGGCCATGGCTGACGCGAGTCTCGCTTCGCACGCATTTTCCGGAGGATTTCCAATACCGCGACCTCGGGTTTCGGGTCGTGCGTGAGAAACGTTAAGATCACTGGGGATTCAGAATGAGCGGGACCTTCTCCGTTGTGAGTTCGTTTGGTGTGGTTCTTTGTTTTGCTGCCGGTGCGCTAGGGCAGGCCGGGGCACCCACCCAAAGGGTGCATATTCCTGGTATCCCAGATGGAACTTCCATTTACCCCAAATCGGCGAATCGGGGGGATAGCTTCATTTCTATTGGTTGTGTGACAAAATCCACCAACGGTGAATTCCGCATTACGGACTGGAGAGGGGCTGAACGATCAAATGGAGCAGGCGCACCGCCGTTTGCAGCAACGGCGCCACTGGTGCTACGGCTTCAAGGGGATCAGGAGATGCTGAATTTCCAGGCTGGCCATGAAGTGGAGATCAGCGGTCCGATCCTGGCGGATGGGAACGGGACTCGCCCTCCAGAGATTAAGGTGGAATCGCTTTTGTATCTTTCCCGAACCTGCTGGAAGAGAGGAACCAACGAGCCGGAACCGACCAAGCCTAAGCGATAAGCAGGTACGGCAAACGAAGCGGCCTCCGAAGAAGTCGAAGTACCATCCCAATGTCCGCATCGCAGTGCGGATACTTGCTGATCATCGAAACTGGATCTGATTCTCTGATCCTTGCTGATGCGAGAGAGCGGAAGCGCGAGATCGCAGAAGCTCACAGCCCACGGAAGAGTAATCGAACTCAAAGGTTGGGTACCGCCGGTGCTGCGTTGGATCAGCGTAGAGGGAACCCGTGGCAAGAATCGGAGCCTTGCCCATTTGCAGCCTATTCAGGCGGGATCAAAATTACTTGAAAATTTCGAAAAAGAAGACTATCAGGGCCCGTGGAGAGTCTGGACTGGCGTGGAGTCTGATTAAGCAATAGGGATACACAAACAAATCGGAGGGCTTTGATGCGAGTGTCAGCTAGAAACATAGCCTTGACGGGTGGACTGATGCTGACGGTGATCATGTGTGCGTTATGGTTCAGCGCATCCCCATCATTGGGGCAGACAACGCAGACAACGCAGACGGCGCTAAAATATAGAGCGCCGCGCACTGCGGATGGAAAGCCCAATTTGAACGGGATTTGGCAAGCCATCAACACTGCAGAATGGGATATCGAACCCCATGATGCCAAGCCGGGGCCGCTCGTGGTGATGGGGGCTTGGGGTGGAATTCCGGCCGGCCTTGGCGTGGTTGAAGACGGACCGCTTCCCTATCGGCCAGAGGCGCTGGCGAAGAAAAAAGAGAATGAAGCAAATGCGCTCGCCCTTGATCCAGTGGTCAGATGCTTCCTGCCAGGCGTACCCCGAGCGAATTATATGGGGTTTCCATTTCAAATCACGCAATCTCCGCAGTACCTAGCGTTCACCTATGAATATCATTTCGCTTCGCGCGTTGTAAATATCGGAATGAAGAGCAAGGCTCCCGTCGATTCCTGGATGGGTTGGTCGAGCGGTTCGTGGGACGGCGATACGCTGGTTGTCGACGTGACCGGGCAGGTGGAGGATAGCTGGTTTGACCGCGCGGGAGACTATCACAGCGACGCGCTACACGTCGTTGAGCGTTATACGCCCACCAGTCCTAATTCGCTTCTCTATGAAGCTACCATCGATGATCCGAAGGTCTACACTCGTCCCTGGAAGATGAGTATGCCGCTTTACCGGCGGCTGGAGAAGAACATACAGCTCCTGGATTACCACTGCGTGCCATTCGTAGAAGAGCTTATGTACGGGCATCTTCGCAAGATCGAGACCTCCGAAGAAAAAGCTAAGGAAAATAGCCCAAGTCAGACTCCAAGCTCGGGCGCCCCCGGAAACTTCAACGAAGGTAACGATGAACAGTGACGCTGCTCTCATGGCGCGCAACGGCCGCATGCGCATTGAAGCGCTACAGTTAGATTCCTTGGATTAAAAAAAGGCGATCGCGCGTCCGGCGATGGCGACGCCAAACCACAAGAACACGGCAACAAGAGCGGTGATTTTGCGGGCCAGGGGAGAAAAGCGCTGCTCGTCGCTTCGGGTGACTCTTTGCAGGGCTGTAAATTGGAATAGGAGTGCAAGGAAAAGAAAAAGCATTTTATATCGAAACGCGATATTCCCCCAGCATTTGGTGGCTTCCGACGTGAACAGAAGCGTTCCCGTTAAAATTGTCAGAGTAAGTCCTCCCAGCGACAAAGGCATCAGTTCACGCGCAAGTTCCGCGACGGTTTTCCTTTGCAGAACGAAACCGAAAAGGCGGAGGGCCAGAAGCAGTACGGTGCCCAGAAGCAGGGTCAAGCCGAAGAGGTGAAAGACCTCAGAGAGCGTGAAAGTCCATTTGGATTCCCGGATTCCATGCCCGAGCCGGGTGTTTTCAATCCACAGGAAGTAAGGATAGAGGCGGTCCCACACAGTATCAAACGCCTATAGGAAGTAGGCCATCAGCCGGCCCGCTGCAATGATCCCCACCCATAAAACCAGGGAGACCATACCTGCTATACGGGCCTGTACGGGCGGAAAAGGCGCCCTGTCCCATTCCGTTTGCCGGCGGTCGATCGTTAGGTGGTATATGGCGATATTGACGCCCGCGAGCAGCAGCATGATCATCTTCCCCCAGAAAAAAGGGCTTCCATAACAACGCAGCGCTAACGACCAGAAAAGCAACACGCCGCTGACAAACATAATCCCGAATCCAGCCAGCAGAAACGGCCGCAGCGGCCGGAAAACGGCTGAAACCGGCTGGTCTTGCAGAATCCATCCGACAAGTCTCAAGTCAAACCAAATCACGAGCCCGACAGATAGCGCGAGAGAAATCACATGAATTCCTTCGACGATTGGAAACACGTAGTAAGACTCACGAAGCGCCGTGGAGCTGCGCGTAGAGTCAATGTACTGGAAAATTTCAAGAGGTGACATGCGCGTGTGTCCTAGCCTGGTGCGGGTCCTAGCCTTGGAAATTCCGTACTTTTGCGGCGCATTCGCTGCAACCGTTAGACGCATTCCTCAGCGCCGAGTCGGAGCCGGGAAACTACTTGTTGTTCGTTTGGCCATCAGCGCCGGCGGCGAACTGACGGTAAATCTCCATGTCGGATGGTACGCAAATCTGCTCCGGAAGGCTGATAGATGGTTCGAGATGGAAGGTCAGCCCCGGCTGGGCGACAAAAGGTTTGGTGTACATCTTTGGATCATCAACCGTCACCGTAAGTTTCATTGTGTCATGGTCCATGCGCGTGTACCGCTCTTCCACGACGATATCTCCGCTATGCGGGTCACCGTACTCGTCGAGCCAGCTTCTCTCGTCGGCACCCGTTGTCTCCACCACGAATGTGTTCCCATCCCACCTGCCAACTGAATATCCGAACCATCTTAGGTCCGGTCCCCCCGCTTTACCGGCATTCGTCGGGAGCTTACGGCTGTCCGTCCAAATTTCCCGCCATGTTGCATTCAACTGAAATAACTGCACCACTTTGGAAGGAGTCTGCACGAACTCCATGTGTCTGAATTCATAAAAAATCACGCGGGGGAAACCCACCGGATCGCAATAGCGCATCGGGTCGTTTGTCTCGGTGTACGTAACGCCCCTATTCGAGTAACTGGGCTTATTGGCATCAAACAGTGCTTTCCCCGCAGGCGTAAACGGAGGAACCTCTTTACCCGTGGTATTCCGGATTGACCCCGTCGCCCATGTTCCATTCAGGTCATGCGGATCAAACGGGGTGGTGTCTGGTTTCGGACTTCTCCAATCGCGCTCAGGGGCTGCAGCAGGCTGACCCCGTGCCGCCGTGGGTTGGGAAGCGGTTTGAGCGAGCGTCACAGACGACGGACCCAGAAACCCCAAAACAACACTCAGCCCGATCAAGAGACTGCAAATTTTGAAAGTGCTCATCTAGCTCCCACTTGTCGTGCAACTGACCTCTTCACTCTTTAATTTAGTTCAGTCCTGTCGTTGCCTGGAACCGCTCAGTCTATCAGCTTGCAAAGGCGCCCAAGTTATCGCTCGTTACCTCCCGTCGAGCGTCGTCCCATCGGCAAGCACAACCTTGCTGAGCTCCCCGAAAGGCGTGCCGGCTTTGGATGGCGATACGTAAACAGTGATTACATCCCCGGGCCTCACGGAGTCACGGCTCCACCCTTTAGCGCTGGACGCGACCGGACTACTCAGTTCGCCCATCCAATGCACGACATTCCCTTTGTCGTCCTTTACGTCGAACTTAAGAATGGAATGGGGATTGATCCACAACAATTGCACCACCGTTGCCTTCATTTCAACGTGTTTGCTCGTGTCGAATGATGCGTTCCCGTGATGTGCAAAGGTTGAGCCGCAAGCCATCAGAAAAGCCACAGCGAGCGCGATATACGTTACTACCTTAGTTTTCATTTGTGCTCCTCATTGAGAAAAATTATAGGAACGCCAATTAAGACTCTCTAGAGGATCGACTTGGATCTTATCTGGATAAACTGTGCACCGCCGCTACAAGCCAGGTCAAAACGATAACATGGGAGCCTCTATTCCTCAATTGGGCTCGAATCGTTGTGACGCCAGTCAGGAAGTGCGGCTCTTCGGCAGTTCCTGACTGGCATGGTCTGCTTCTCGCTCTAGGGTGAATTCCCACATAATTCCTCCGGCAAGTGAGACGTCGGGCCGCACGCGCTTAGAACGCCAGCTTCAAGCCGAATTGAATATGGCGCGGCCCGCCTGACCCCACCACTGGGTTGGCAGAATCGGGCGTGCTTTGAGCGTAACCGAACCCTCCGGTCAAGCCCTTCGACGCATCGGCCACGCCCGCACCCGCACCACCCGAAGCACTGGGAGCTGCGAGATCGGTATGGTTGAAAACGTTGAAGAACTCTACCCGGAACTGGGCACTATATCGTTCTTTCAGCTTCCACAGTTTGGACACCGAAAAGTCCACATTCTTATAGCCTGGGCCGGGGAAGGGGTTCCTGCCTGAGTTACCGATGCTTCCGTAAGCGGGAGGAGTCAGAACGCCAGCGCCCTTCACGTAGCACCCAAAATTCATCAGGGATGCCACGGCCAGCGGACCATTCGCCTGCGCGGCGCTCATGCAGGCTGCCGGGGGCTGCGGCACGCCGCCTACCACGGGATAGGGAGTGCAGCCCGCCATGCTACCGAAACACGGAATGGGAGCTGTGCCGACGGTGAAGGCGGATGTGGGCCCGCTGTAATTCCAGGGCTGAATGACGCCAGTGGCAGCGGCCTTGTTAGCAGCACTGACCTCGCCGGTTCCGAGAAAGTCATTGGTCTCATCGTAAGCGGACCAAGGCTGGCCACTCTGCAGGGTTAAAATCCCATTAACCGACCAGCCTTCCAGCATCTGTCCGGGAGACTTCTTATCGGGAATCGCATACGTCGGCGCAAAAGTAAAGCGATGCCGAAGGTCGTTAGAGCTGTTTCCGTAAGCGGCACGCAGGGTGCCATTATCGGGCGGGATGAGCCCACTCGAAGAATTTGTGCTGTTGATGTCAAGAGCGTGGGAATAGGTGTAACCGGAAATGAAGGAGAGCCGGTGGTAGGTCCGCGCTTGCACCGTGACCTGCAAGGCATCGTAGTTGGACCAAACCCCGTTCGTAATTTGAGTTATGTAGTTAAGATATGGAAATTGGCTGCTATACGGCCCGACTTCAGCCGTGGTACTGATGTGACAGTTGTTGTAAAGCGGCACGCTTGCCAGGCAAGCGATACTGCCGGTCGCAGCGGTTTGGGCCGCAGCGCTGGTCCATCCAGCGCCAAGTGCCGGCTGGTTAAGATCTTCCAACCATTCTTCGTTACCGCCATGGTTGCCGACGTAGGCCACGTCTAAGGTCAAGTTATTCGTGATGGCCCGCTGAATATCCAAATTCCACTGGAGGGAGTAAGGCGGAATAAAATTGGGTTTCGCCGCACCGGTGGAGCAGGGTACAGCGACAGTGCAGTCAATCCCAGTATAAGTGACACCATTAATAACCTGTGTGTTGTTGATGGGGAATATCGTGGGACCTGTCAGCGACCAGTTAATCGAAGCAGGGGCTAACTGCAAGATCGCGGGGGTGTGAGCGTTAGCGGCCGTACCGCTGTTATTCACACCGATGCTCGGAAAATTCGCCCCGAAGGGAATATCGGCGTTGCCCGCGAGTTGATCCAGGGATTGGGCCTCTCTGATGAGGCCGGCCCCAGCGCGGACCACGGTCTTCCCATTGCCTCGGACGTCCCACGCCACCCCCAGACGCGGCGCAAAATCGTAGGGAAAGGGATGGATAATTTCACCGAACGGGGTGCCTGGTCCAGCTTGTTCAACCGCCGGAGTCCCGGCCGGAGGGTTGGGATTGAAATTGCCATCATAGTTGTCGCGCTCAAACGGCGCTGCCATGTAGTCATAGCGCAGGCCCAGGTTCAAGGTTACTTTGGAACTGACACGCCAATCATCCTGGACGAAACCTGCGTACCAGCGCCAGCGTTCGTGTACATCAGGATTACCTATGAGAATAGTCCCACCAGTACCCGGGATGCCCTGGAGGAAATTTTGCAAGGTCGTGAATTTGACCAAACCTGAGGCGCCCTTATAGGCACCGTTGAAACGAAACGTGTCCACAAACTCAAAGCCAAACTTGAAGCTGTGCTTGCCGCGCAAATACGAAACACTATCCGAGAAATCCGCCTCGCCCTCCGGCCCGCGGACATTGGCATTGTTATTCCCCGTTTGGCCGGTGAAACCGGTAAGCTGTATCTGAGGAAACCCGAAATACAGCGGATTCGTCACGCCCGTATTCATGCCATAGCCATTCGGCCAGGGGGTCGCCGGATTCATGTTGACGTCTGCGGAGGTACGTGAATTATGAACGTAGGAGTCGCCCACCCGGAATACGTTCACCCAGCTGGAATTGGGAGTCCAGGTCCAGTCCCCCTCGTATACCCGCGCACTCACGGGGTAAATGGTGTTCCATTGAGGAAGTAGTGTGCCAGCGCCAATCTGCTGTGCACCAGACGCATAATACAAGCCACTGATATGGTGGTGAGGGCCGGGGACGTAGTCACCTTTAAGGATTCCATCGTTGAGCGGCCCTAAACTAAGCAGATTAGGGGCATAAGTATTGGACGCAGTCGCATTGTACGGAAGGACGTTCTCGACCGTGGCGGACGCCGGCGAAACCACGCAGGTCGTGGGGTTGAGACCCACGAGTTGCGCGCTGAGCGCATTGATCTTTGCCGGTCCCAACGCCAAACACGCGTTAACCATGCTCAGCGCACTCTTTGGATCTTGCGCCGCGGACAACAGGATGTCCGACGGGATCGTGACCACGGATGTGGAGCCCAGTTCCTCACGCAGACCTTCGTAGTTCGCAAACAAGAAGAGCTTGTCCTTGAGGATGGGCCCACCCGCCGAAGCGCCGAACTGCTCCAGGGTTGCCGGAGTGACCGCCCCGGTAAAGTAATTGGCTGCATCGGTAGCATCGGCATCCCGCCCAAAAGCATAGGCCGTGCCGTGCAGACTGTTGGTGCCCGACTTTATCCCGATGTTGACGACTGAGCCGTCCTTCCACCCGTATTCCGCCTTGGGATTCTGCTCGGTATTGAATTCCTGAATCGAATCGATCGGCAAGTTGGAGGAGCCATCTCCGACGCCGTAACCGGCGTTTAAAAGACTTCCGCTGCCTTGGCTAACGCGGATTTCGAGGATACCCTCCAACAGCAAGACGTCAGAGCCCTGACGCCGGCCGTTGGTACTCGAGGTGCCGGTCGTGCCTCCCACGGCTTGAATTACTCCTGGACGCAGTTGCAGCAAGCGCTGGAAATTACGGCCATTCAAGGGCAGCGAATTAATCGCGTTGTTGCTGACGGTGCCGCCCAAGGTGGCATCGCTGGTATCGATCGCCGGAACTTCCGAGGTCACCGTGATGGTCTGGGTTTGCTCACCCGGTTGCACCACCAGATCCACACGAACGGTTTGGCCCACCTCCACTAGCACGCCGCTGTGCTCCACGGTACGGAAGCCCTTGGCCTCGGCGCGAACGGTATACGTGCCTGGCGTCTGGTTGGTAGCCACATATTCTCCGGCGCTATCGGTCACCAAGGCTCGAGTGATGCCTCTCGCCACGTCGATTACCGTCACGGCCGCGCCAGCAACGACGCCGCCGGTCTGGTCAGACACCACTCCTTGGATGGTACCTTCATTGGTTTGTGAAAACAGAGGGAGAACCACCAAAAGCAACACAACCAACCCCGCTAACGGCGCAGCTTTCTTTCGGCTACCACAAACCGCCAATCTAAATCGGGATGTTACAGAACTCATGACACGCTCCCATTTGGCTCGTTGCAATCATTTGCGGTAAAGAAGGTCTACCCAGGGTTGCCGGGGTTATAGCACTCACCTAACTGACGGTCAAGCGGAGTTTTCTTGCGGAATCATCTGGATTGTATGGTCGCGGTTTTTCACGAAACCGGCAATGCCACCTGTGGAACCCGTCACCACGCCGCGTACGGTGAGCGACTCTCGCTTCCTGCCACCGAAAATGCTCAGCCGCTTCATTCATCAGGCTGCACAGGATCGACCGCGGATCATCTCCCGCTTCCTGAAAGGCATCGTTGCGCTCATGCCGCCGCTACCGGAAATCTCGACTGGCCCGTCTTCCAACGGTTCCACAACTCGGCTTTCTGCTCCGCAGAAAGCCCTCTTCGCTTGCCTTTGATCAACATAAACACCACCTTTGCAAAGAGCTTCTAGCTCAGACGGTGTTGCATCGACCAGTTGAACCGGCACGGGTTTTCGGAAACTGACCCTCCCGAACCCCGGTTCCGAAACTTCCGTATAACGGGACTTGAAGGTCAGTTCGCGATTCTGATTGTTTCGAAAATCAGAACAACGGCCCCTATGACGAACCAGAGGGCAAGGAAAATCAGCCACGCCCATACCCACCGTGGCGCGACGTGTCCAGCGTAGATCAGGGCTGCGGACACATCGAGCACACCGAGAATCCAAACTGGAGTCAGCAGACGGCGGAAACGCTTGGGCAGAAAACTGCGTTTGGCATCAATGTTTCGCGAGACGCCGGGCGGGAACGCACAATCCCTTCCAGGTCTAACTTCAGTTGGAGTCGGATCTGACCGTGGTCCTGCTGAAGGGACAGGACTGGACTTAATATTCATTCCACCTTCATTTTAGACGTGCCCTGAGTTGTCTTGTTGATGATTCAAGTCTCGCTTCTCATCTTATGCACTGCTCTGCCTGAAAATCTCAGTTTCCGAAAAACCCGTTTCGAGACTTGACGCAGGTTTGGAAGTCGGGAATCTAATCGACCAAAATCCTAGCCGTGCCCCTGTTGAATAACCGCCTTCAGGCGTTCCGGCATTTGATCCCACGCACGCCGCCCTTGGTCGGTGCGCAGCAGTTCACTCAACTCGACAAATGATAACGCGACAGCGTTTGCTATCTCGGAAATCGCACGTGGCTGACTTAATGCTTGCTCCACGAAGCCAAACACGTCTCTGGCTATTTCTGGCTTGTTAAGGCGCAAAGCCTCGTAGACCGCTCTTGCCAGCATTGCCATTTGAAGGTGAAGCTGGTTTTCACTGTCCCGGAGTTCTTCACTTAGAGATGGAAAGCGAGCCATTGCGTCTCGGCTAAACGAGACCGCGTCATGCATTTCAAGTAGCTGACCCTTGTCATTCGGGAGTTGTTCATCCATGAAAATTAGTTCCCGCTCGGCAACTCGACGGTACGCGAGGGTAGCACTTTACGGCGTCGGTACGCCAACTCCTGAAAAGTCGTCCTTTTCGGAAAATCGAGTCCGGAACCAAGTCCGATAATCGGACGTTGGACTCAGCCGATAGCCCGGTGTAGCCTTTTCCCCGCTCAAACGAAGGCTAAACATCGATATGGCTTTTACAGACCGCGATCAACGGTTACTGGCCGAGGCGCGCTGTAGCTCGCGCACCAAATTAATTTCCAACCGCACTTTAATTGAGGCGGCTGCGCTGCGACGCCACAAAATCCACCATAGTTTTTACAACAATTTGTGCTCGGGCCATGTTGTCAGGCATGCTAGACTCTGTAAGTAATAAAGTACAACCTCCAAATACGGGGCCGAATCACGCCGGAAACGATGGTTCGGCCTCGAGTCCTCATCTCTCGGTCTCTGCTTTCGGCGCCCCTTCCCTCTTGCCCGTCCGCTTTCGGATGACGGTATCGATATCGCGCTCACTCACCAGTGGCGAGTTCCCACGGCCGAGCGAGCGAAACGAAAGGCCACAATCCTTCTCCACCGTTCGATCCTCCGTTCGATCCTCCGTCCGCTTCCCTTCTTAGATCCTTGAATCGACTCCGAGCTGTTTACTCTGCTCCGGCCCAGTTCAGCTTCCCACCTCGGCGAAGGCAGTAGGTTAGTGAAACTCAACTGCCCGCTAGAGGAGCAGAGAAAACCTGGCCCGTTGTCCGGATTGCTATCTCATCCGGAGGAAGAAGTTTGCTTTCGGACACGCCAATACACGCATTTGGCGCGGCAAACTCGATCTTTCGAGGGGACCGGAGAAACGGCAAGACTGGACGGCGGTGGACGCAGTCCCGCGCGAACTCTTCTCCGCTCAAATTCCCTGCTAACAGGGAAAAATACAGGGAATATTGGGCCCTCGAGCGCAACCCCTAGAAGATAAGTCCCTGGCAGGGAGTACTTTGGCGGGAAAACTCCGTTCTTGCGACGAATCGGAACAGGGATCGAACAGGGAATGAGCAGGGAATTCAATTCCCTGTTACGAGGTTTGCGGTGAAAGTACGCGATCGGGGCCCTATCAAAAGAGGCTACTTCCGAGTGGCCCGTCAAACCGGAAACAACAGCGATCACTTCCTACAAGCCGACTTCTCGTTACTAATCACACTGAGCCCTGGTAAGATCGTTTAGCCAGAGTCTGGAATTTCGTTAGTGTTTCCGCCCCTAGTCGGTTCGTCAGTTCTCCTGCGGGAAGTTCTCGACCGAGATGTGCGGCTTGGCCTGACCAAAAGGGACTGAAGTCACCTGATCCTAATGACTCAGATTTTGATCGAAGCGGGGCCAGTGGAGCAGCAGCCAACGGAAACTGAGGGACATCGTCGGACATTGGTCCCAACTCTTTGATAAGACGATTTACGATGCTCCGTGCGGTACGGCCAGTGATCAGGTTCGTAAGTACGGTCTGATTGTCCCTGCTATTTCTGAGCGCTTCACGATAGAGCGGACTGATTTTCGCCTCTGCGCAAAACAAATAGGCTGTTCCAATCTGCACTGCTGATGCTCCAAGCGCGAAAGCGGCCGCGATGCCACGCGCGTCGCTTATACCCCCAGCAGCGATGACCGGCACTTTCACGGCATCGACAACCTGGGGCACGAGGGCGATGGTACCCGCCTGAGTGGAAATATCGCCGCTCAGGAAAATACCTCTGTGGCCGCCAGCTTCGTATCCTTGCGCAACGATCGCGTCACATCCCCGATCTTCCAGCCAGCGCGCCTCATCCACCGTAGTTGCGGACGAAATGATCTTTGCGCCTGTATCTCTTACTTTTCGCAGAAGAGTTTCGTCTGGTAGGCCAAAGTGAAAGCTGACGACTTCTGGACGAAATTCGCTGACGAGGTTGCACATTCTCTCGTCAAAAGCAGCGCAGGATGCGCTTGCGGCGGACTCGTTCTCATCAAGTCCCAGTTCTGCGTAATAGCGTTGCAAGCGCTGCCTCCAGCGCTTTTCGCGGGCAGCATCCGCTTTTGGAGGCACATGACAAAAGAAGTTGACATTAATGGGCTGTGTCGTCCCTCGACGGATCCTTTCAAGTTCGTTTCGGGCCTGTTCGAGACTCAACAAGGCACAAGGAAGCGAACCCAGGCCTCCGGCTTCAGAGACAGCAATCACCATCTCGGAAAAGTTCGACCCAGCCATCGGGGCCTGAATAATCGGGAGTTGGATTCCGAAGAGGTCGAGAACTCGACGATCCGGCCAGACGTTGACCCTACCACTTGCCAGCATGGGCCCCTCCATCCAAATGAACCACCTCGCCGCTCACAAAGAGTGCAGATTCCAGATAGAGCAACAGGTCTGCAACTTCCTCAACCTCGGCCAGCCGCTTCATTGGACTCAGCTGCTTAAGAAACCCATGCGCTTCGACGGGATTCATCGGTGTGTTTACAACACCGGGCGCAATGGCATTGAAGCGAATACCCTCGGCCGCAAATTCAATCGCCAGGGCTCGTGCGATGGACTCCAAGCCTGCCTTGGTTAGGTTTAAAAGGCCTGCGGGAACTCCTGCGATAGGCTGGCTTGCCAACGACGAGGAGATGTTGATGACGTGTCCGAATTTCTGCAGACGCATTTGCGCCACCGCGAGTTGCGACACATAGAAGAATCCTGCGAGATTCGTCTGCGTTACTCTCCGAAAATCTTCGGCGGTGTAATCGGTGAAGGGTTTGGGGATGAAGATGCCTGCGTTGTTCACCAGCAAATCAACGGTCTCAAAATTCTGAATGGCGGCACTCACAACGCGTTTAGCCGTTTCCTCAAGACCAATGTCGCCGTCCACCAGTTTCAGATCGGGCTGTGCCGTGGAGCGTCATAGCGGACGTAATGTTCCGGGAGTTCGCAACCACGCGATAACCCTTTTCGATCAGCCTTTTCACCATCTCGAGGCCGATCCCGCTCGACGCACCCGTGACGATAGCAACCTTGGGTCTTCCGGAGAGCGCATCCCTCACCCGGCCGCCCGACGACGTAGATTCTAATGTCATGATTGTCTTCTCCTTGTGTATCGCGGCGTATCGCCGATACAAACGAACATTTGAAAGCAGCTTCCTGCGGTAAAGAATCCATACGGCTGCAGGTAGCTCTGTCAGGCCCAATCCCGATGACGGCTCTTGAAACCCTTGTGTCTCTTGCAAACAAAATGAAGGAGCGTCAGGGCAGTCCAATCAAAATGAAGGACAATTCCATTTTCCTCTATCTCACGGTGCTTCATGGTCATCGCTCCTGGTATCACCAAAAATACAAATACCAGTCGAACTACCGGAGCGAGATGCCAATCGCTGCATTCTCGCCACGGGATGCGAGCCAGTATTCGTACTTCTCTGCGACGCTGAAGAGCCGCTGTATCTCCTCCGGAGTTGGCGGTGTGGGAGGCCTGTTCGGATCGAATGGCCGTGCGAGCTCTCGGAAGAAGCTGTAGAGTTCCTGCTTGCTCACGATGATTAAGGTTATCGGGCTAGGAGAAGTATTTCGGAGTGCGTGCTTGACATTTCCGGGGATAGAAACGACCTCGCTGGCAGTCACTGTTTTCCAGCCCTCAGCCCGGAATACCTCAAGCGAACCATTCAGCACATAAAATATCTCTGGATCGGCGTGGCTATGGAGTGGAATCACGACTCCTGAGGAGACCGTTCCGCGCATCACGCTGATCTGGTCGTTGATTTGCTCGGGCGTGGAGAGAAACTGAAGCAAGACCTCCAGAACGATAAATGTTTGCTGCTCGGCGCTTCCGTTCGTGCCCGCCTTTGTTTCAAATGTAGCGTTCATTGAGAAAATCTCCCTTTGTGGTCGAAGTACCTGCAAGTCGATGAAAACAGAAAAATGAAAGAGCGAAGGGTCAAATCCTTCGCTTCTGTATCCAATCGTTCGGTATCTTTGCAGGGTGACAAGACATCTAAGTACTGTGATGGATGCCAAACTCCTTGTTCAGAGGATCGCCAACAAAATCTCGCGGGAACCGATACGTCAGATTTTCGACAAACAGGTCTTAGCGAAGGTTCTGACTCCCGGCGAGTTTGAGTTGGGTCTTGGATCGCACAGTCTGTCGAGATACTGTTACGCACCTGGAGAGATGATTCTCTGCCGGAGGAACACCGAGGAATGGGTGCGTTGGCACAGTCCCATGCAAATGCTGCTGATCACGGTGCCGGACCAGGCGTTCCATTCTGTCGTAGAGGAGATGGGTGGGAGAGCGCCGGAATTGAATGGAACGCCGCTCCTTAAAGACGAGCGAATTCGCGCGTTGGTGGCGGCAGCCGAAGCAGACCTTGCAAACGGATCTCCAACCGGGAGAATCTACACGGATTCAATCGGGCTCGCTTTGGCAGCCGCGCTGATGCATTCGCGGGGAGTATTGGGCAGCCCGATGCGTCAATATCGTGGAGGTCTCTCCCCAGTGCAACTCCGCCGGGTGACCAGCTTCGTTCATGAAAACCTCCATGAAGACGTGAGCTTGATGCAGATGGCCGAGGAAGCAAAGCTGAGCCAGGCATACTTCTCTCAAATGTTCCGTCAATCGACGGGAGTTGCTCCGCACCGATTTGTTTTGAGAGCGCGGGTGGAGCGAGCCAAGGAACTGCTAGCAAAAGAAGATGCACGCGTCCTCGATGTAGCCATTGCATGTGGATTCCAAACCCAACAGCACTTCGCAAGAGTGTTCCGTGCTCTCTGTAAGATGAGTCCCACGCAGTTTCGTCAAGCGAGACTCGCCTAATTCTTCGCCGCTAGCGGGAGGGTGATGTTCAGGGCAGCAGAATTAGCTGACGCCGACGCTTTTCTGCTTGACGCGGAGTATACGCAGGCATGGAGGGCATTCTAGAGTGAGACTCCTGAGTCACGGGCAACCTATCGGTTCGTCCGTCGGATTAGTACCGCGAAACGCGCTTGTGTCCACAAACCGGCGTGGACTCCCGGATGGTCGGCAACTCGGAAGTTATTCTCTGGGCGGACCGCTTCATCGCCGGCCAAATCAGTCCTGAAAAGCGGACTCGGAACAATGAAGGATTTGAGCACCGACCTGTGATGCTAAGGGAGCGAACGTATCTCAAAAGTCCCAAACGCAATGCCCGCTCTTGTAGAACGAGAGCCGCCCGTCCTCGCTCACCTTCAGCACATTTCCAAACTGCGAGGCCGCAATGGCCGCCGCCGTGCGTGGACTTACTGAACTCTATCTCAGGCGCGGTAGGGGGGACGGTGAACGTCGGTTTTGGCGAGCTGCTCTCATCTTTCGCAGGATGGATCTTCACCCCCCTGTCTTTTCCCGGTAGCCACCGGCGTCTGCGAATAATATCGCCTAAGGCCAAAAACCAACGCATTGAACGGCACGAAAAAGGTGCGAACCGGCAGGGCAGAGTCGATTCCACTTATCACCAGGGACCAAATGCCCTTGTCCATCCAGGCAGTCGTACCGTTCCATTCTGAGGCGCGCTTCGATAACCGAGTTTTTCGGCTTCCTGGCGGTAATATTCGAACAGACCGTTGTGGCACATTGCATTCTTAACCCAATCCAAGGCCTGTGATGTTGAATCTACTTGATCATCGTATTTGCCATTGGGAAATACGCCCATCTCGTGCAGGTATTGCGGCAGCCAATCCGCCTGCTCCGGAACGTGAACGAATCCGTTTTCAATCGTGCTGCTGACTGAATGCAATGTGCCACAACGGTCTGTTCGAATATTACCGCCAGGAAGCCGAAAAACTCGGTTATCG
>Ga0206978_1064_pt1 | contig 16873 bp, 10 predicted proteins | sample Alteio_BWMinCont_21_FD_153477 | JGI IMG/M metagenome (GOLD analysis project Ga0206978, IMG submission 153477) | Enriched cells from forest soil in Barre Woods Harvard Forest LTER site, Petersham, Massachusetts, United States -... | ecosystem: Environmental > Terrestrial > Soil > Temperate forest >...
ATTTTTAATCCGACGACAGTCAATCCCACGCTGAAGCCCGACCTTTTGGGAAATTACGTGGCCCAGTTGATCGTGAACGATGGGGTCGCAAGCAGCCAGCCGTCTACCGTCACAATTTCAACGAGCGACGTACCGCCGGTCGCGAATCCAGGAGTAGCGCAAACCGTAACCGTCGGAACATTGGTGGCGCTGGACGGCACGGGATCCACCGATTCCGATGGCCAGTCCCTCACCTATTTGTGGTCTGTTTCGACGAAGCCAGCGGGGAGCAATGCCACACTGTCCTCGAGCACGGCCTCCAAACCAACCATTCAAGTCGACCTACCAGGAACCTACGTGATCCAGTTGATCGTCAACGATGGTTTTCTGAACAGTTCGGCGGCCACCGTGACGATTTCGACGAATGATGTTCCGCCAGTGGCAAATCCCGGCCCCAACCAGACCGTAGCGGCTGGTGCGACAGTGCAATTGAATGGCACTGCATCCACGGATTCGGTAAATCGGCCGCTCACGTACACTTGGGCGATTTTGTCGCAGCCCAGCGGAGGAGCTGCGACATTGTCGAGCACAACGGTATCGCAGCCGACGTTTGTCGCTTCTGCCGTGGGTGTTTACGTTGTCCAGCTCATTGTCAACGACGGCTATGTGAACAGCCAACCAGCGACAATGACAGTCACGGCAAACCAACCCAACCAACCACCCGCGGTAAGTGCAGGACCGAATCAAGCGATTGAGCTCCCCACTACGCTGGCAACTCTGAACGGAAGCGATAGTTCGACTGTGCCACTCGGTAGTCCGGTAACGGTGCAATGGTCGCAAGTAAGCGGGCCAGGCACCGTGACTTTCAGCACTCCGACGCAGCCTCAGACACAGGCCACATTCCCTGGGGTCGGGACATTCGTTCTCCAACTCTCTGCGACCGTAACAGCGACAGGCCTTTCAAACACCGCGCAAACCACGATCACTGTGGCCCCAGTCAACAAGCCACCCGTCGTGACCGTTGGTCCGGACCAGACGATTACCTATCCCGCTATGACAGCGAGTCTTTCGGGCAGCGTCACGGATGACGGCCTTCCGGTCGGAAGTTCTCTTATCATTCTATGGTCCAAAGTTGTCGGTCCAGGAACGGTTACGTTTGCGAACTCAGCGCAGCCGAATACGACTGCCACGTTTAGTCTGCCGGGGAACTACGTCTTACAACTAAGCGCCAGCGATGGCCAGTACACGAGTTCTGCAACTATGCGGGTCGCATTTGTTGCGCCGGCCAGTGGCGGATTGAGCGCCAGCGCTGGGCCCGATCAAGTTATCGTCTTTCCGAGCGCAGCTACGCTTACTGGGACGGCCACGGATGCAAACCCCTATCCGGGCGAGGTGATTGCGGTTGGCTGGAGCCAGGTTAGTGGACCTGGCACGGCGACCTTCGCAAATCCGACGTCGCTCAGCACTTCCGTCACATTCAGCACCTCTGGCGTCTACATGCTCAGTCTGACGGCGACGAACGGAACGTTTACAGCGACAAGCGACGTCAAGATTTACTCCGGCAACGTCCACTGCGATCTCAGCAATAAAGGCACAGACTTCTGGCTCATGTTTACGGGCGCGGCGTTTGAAAACCCGAACCCGACTCCGCCACAGCAACTCTACTTGTACATTTCTTCGGATGTGGCGACGAACGGCACGATCACCGTCGGCCAGAGTTCCAACCTCTCTTTCAATCAGCATTTCACAGTGAGTCCCGGCCAGATCACGACGGTGACCCTCCCGCCAGCATTCCAAATGATTTCGTCAGACGACGTGGACGCGAATGGAAATGCTTTGGAGGCCAAAGGCATTCACGTCACGGCGCAAAATCCAGTTGCCGTTTACGGTTTGAACTACTATCCGGCCGCCAGCGATGGCTATCTTGGACTTCCAACTCTCACCCTGGGCACGAGCTATTTAGTCGCGAGTTATCGGAACACTATCGGCAGCAATGATGGGCAGACATTTGGGACGGAGTTTGGGATAGCGGCCACCCAAGATAACACTACCGTAACGATTGTGCCTACAGCTGCCTCGGGCTCCCGCGAAGCGCAAATGCCCTTCACAATCCAATTAAACCAGGGCCAGACATATCAGTTGCGCAACTCCACAAACCATACGGCACTGAGCGTTCCCAACGGGCCACCGGTTGATTTCACGGGAACGGTTGTTACGTCCAATAAACCTGTCGCGGTGTTTGGCGGCCACGATTGCGCGGATATTCCGGACGGGTCTTTGTATTGCAACAGCCTGGTCGAGGAGATGCCCGCCACTAATCTTTGGGGGCAAAACTTCGTGACCATGCCGTTGGCCTCGGAATATAACGGAGACACATTCCGGTTTATAGCACAGACGGACGGCACCCAAGTTCAGGTCAATCATCAGCAAGTAGCCGTATTGCAGAAGGGGCAGTTCTTCGAGCAGATCATCACTGGGCCGGCGGAGATCAGCGCAAACAATCCGATCCTGACTGTTCAGTACGCGAATAGTTCGGTGTTCGGAGGCAATCCGAATGTCGATCCGTCGATGATTGTCGTGCCGCCTTTCGAGCAGTTCGGGGGAAGTTATACGGTCAACACGCCGACCGCTAATTTCCCACTTAATTTCCTCAATGTGATAGCACCCACTGCGGCGGCTCAGGCTGCCGGTGTGCTCTTAGATGGAAATCCCATTCCCGCCACCTCTTTCCAGCCGATCGGGACGAGTCCATTCTCGGGTACGCAGATCCAGGCCACCGTTGGTCCCCATACGCTTACAGCTGGATTGCCGTTTGGTGTGTGGGTCTATGGATTCAACGCTCAAGATGCCTATGGTTACACGGGCGGCGTGTGCCTGGCCAACGGCGTCCCTGGAAATACCGTCGTAGCTTCGCCGAAGTCCGCGACGGCCCCGATCACCAGTCAAACAACCATTCAAGCGACAGTGCAAGATCCTTTCGGGCAGCCCATTGGCGGAACGGGCGTTACATTCACAGTGACGGGGATTAATCCTCAGACTTTCTATGCCACTACCAACGCCGCCGGCATAGCGACATTCGCGTACACCAGTTTCAAGGCGGGCTCGGACGTGATCACCATCACGGTAGGCACAGCCAGTGATACCGCCGGCGTCAACTGGGTTTCGAACGGCACGAATCAGCCTCCCATCGTAAACGCCGGTCCCAATCAGGTCGTCTCTTTGCCGACGAACAGCGTTTATCTAGTCGGCAGCGTAGTTGACGATGGCTTACCGACCGGAGGGACGCTCACATCTACCTGGACGCAGCTCAGTGGGCCAGCAGCCGTTACATTCGGCACTCCGAATCAGCCGCAAACCTCGGCCACCTTTTCGCAGGCCGGCACTTACGTTTTGCAGTTGACCGGCAACGACTCGCAGTTGAGTACGTCGGCGACAGTCGCCGTCACAATTTATCCGCCGAACCAGCCCCCGGTCGTGAATCCCGGCCCGGATCAGACCATTGTTTACCCGAACCAGTACATCACTTTCAATGGAACGGTGACCGATGACGGGTTGCCGGTCGGCAGCACGTTAGCCATCGCCTGGTCACAATTCAGCGGACCAAACCTCGTCACGTTTACGAATCCGACTGCGGCAACGACTACGGTTACGTTCCCAAGTCCGGGCACTTACGTACTTCAACTTAGTGCGAGCGACGGACAATTCACGACCACCAAAGCCGTCAACGCATTTGTTCTTGGGCCGCCCGTCGTGACCACCGCGCCCGCAGTGGCCTCAGGGGTCGTAAATACTCCCATTCCTCTGCAGGGCACCATAACAATCAACGGCCAGCCGCTAACGCCCGGCCAGATAAACTTCGGTTGGATTTTGTTTACGGCTCCCACCGGCGTCTATTACAACGCCAGCTTCTCGAGCACGAACTCACTTTCCACACAATTCCAAACCGACACTCCCGGCACCTACAAAGTTGGATTGTGTTCCGGGTCGACCGCCTATTGCGGCTACACGATCATCAATGTAATCACCACACCACAGCCGCTTCCCACTATTTCGATCGCGGCGCCGGTGGATGGCACACAAATTACGGCGCCCACGCAGGTTACGGGCAGTGTTAGCGGCGGAAATTGGGTGCTGGACTACGCGCTCCAGAACGATTTCAGTCCCATGGTCTACACGACGCTGGCGACCGGCACCGGCGCCGTCACGAACGCGCAGCTTGCCACCTTCGATCCTACAATCCTACTGAATGGTACGTATTCGCTTCGACTGACCTCTACGAACACCGCAGGCCAGTTCGCCTCCACCTCAATCTCGGTGAGTGTCGCACGCAACATGAAAGTTGGCGTCTTCTCGCTTTCCTTTAATGACCTCACAGTGCCGGTCTCTGGCATCCCCATTCAGATCATTCGCAGCTACGACAGCCGCGACAAAGGTCAGGGCGATTTCGGAATCGGGTGGCGGCTGAGCCTCGCGAATATTCGCGTTCAGAAGAGCCGGAGCCTCGGGCCGAATTGGCAAGAAACACAGAATTTCGGCGGCTTCTTGCCGAGCTACTGCCTCTTCGCCACGGACAACAAGATCGTCACCATAACGTTTCCGGATGGCCGTGTGTTCACCTTCCAGGCGGGCGGCACGCAGCAATGCCAACAGGTCGAGCAGATCACTACGGGAACCCTCACGTTTGTTGAACAACCCGGCCCCGCTAATACTGCGGGAGCCACCTTGACGCCAGCCGATGGTGGGCAGTTTCTCGTCGAAGGCAGCTCCCCCGGCGCGGTCAGCATTGACGGCTATGACGGGAATCCCTACAACCCGACTACTTTCATTCTACAGACTGCGGACGGCACAAAATTCACCATCGACCAGCAACTCGGCCTGACGGCGGTTACCGACCCCAACGGTAACACGCTTACTATCACCGCCAACGGCATCACCAGCTCCGCCGGTAAATCCGTGCCGTTCGCGCGCGACGAACAAGGCCGCATTACGCGCATCACCGATCCGAACGGAAACAATCTCCGTTACAGCTACAGTTCGAATGGCGATCTGGTTGGCTTCATCGATCGCGCCGCCAACCAGAATGTCTACGCTTATGACGGCAGCCACGACCTTACAGCCATTACCACACCCGACGGCAAACAGGTGCTCACGAGCTCGTTTGATTCTAGCGGTCGCCTAACTTCCACGAAAGATACCAGCGGCTTCACGATCTCGTTCTCGAACAACGTCCCTGGACAAACGCAGACGATCACGGACCGCAACGGTAATCCGACGACGTACCTTTACGATACGGACGGCAACATCACGCAAGTCACCGACGCGCTCAACAACGTCACCACCTCCACCTACGACGCCAACGACAACAAGCTCAGCGAAACCAACGCGCTCGGCAAGACCAGCAACTATACGTACGACAACAACGGCAATCGTCTGACAGAAACCGATCCGCTCCACAACACAACGACCTACACGTACAACGCGCTGAATAAGCCCCTGACCATCCAGGACGCCAACGGCCACACCACCACGAACTCCTACGACGCCAACGGCAATCTGCTGACCACCACGGACGCGCTCGGCAAGACCACTACGAACACATATTCCTCCAGCGGCTTGCTGGCCACGACGAAGGACCCGCTTGGCAACGTCACCAACTTTGGCTACGACGGAGCGGGGAACTTGACGTCGCAGACCGACGCCACCGGTACAGTGACCAGCTATACTTACGACGGCAACGGCAATCGCACTTCGCAAAGCGTCACGCGCACGCTCCCTGGAGGCACGCAACAAACGCTTAACACGTCTTATTCCTACGACGGCAACGGCCGCTTGCTCCAAACAACGTATCCCGACAACTCAACGAGCCAGACCGCTTACAACACTCTCGGCCAACAAGCGACCACAACGGACGCGCTTGGCCGCCAAACCTCCTACCAATACAACCCCGATGGCCACATCATCCAAACAACCTATCCAGACAACACCACGGAACAATCCACCTACGACAACAACGGTAATCGCACTCGTTTCATCGATCGCACGAGTGTCCTCACCACGTATGCTTACGACGTTCTCAACCGCCTCACGCAAACTCAGGACATTTCCTCCCGGACGCTGAGCACCACTGCCTACGACGCCATCGGCGAGGTGCTCACCTCGACCGACGCCAACGGCAACGCCACGCAATATTCCTACGACGACGCCGGGCGCCGCACCACCGTCACCGACGCCCTCGGTCACGTCACAACGTTCGGTTACGACGCGGCTGGCAACCAGACCTCCGTAAAGGACGCCAACAGCAACGTCACAAGCTACCTCTACGACGCTTCCAATCGCCGGACGCAAGTTAGCTATCCCGATGGGAAGTTCGAGACCACCACCTACGACGCCCTCGGCCGTGTCACGGCTCGCACCGATGCCAACGGCAAAATCACGCAATACAACTACGACGCTCTCGGGCGTCTTATCGGCGTCGTCCAGGATGCTGCTCCCGGCGGGCTGAATCTACTCACGCAGTACGGCTACGACCAGGTTGGCAACCGCCTCACTCAGACCGACGCCAACACGCACACCACAAGCTACAACTACGACCAGCGCGGGCGTCGCACGCAGCGCGCGCTGCCGCTCGGCCAATCTGAAAGCTACATGTACGATGCCGCGGGAAACCTGCTCACGCACACGGACTTCAACGGCAAGACCACCACGTACTCTTACGACGCGGCCAATCGACTGCTCTCCAAAGCTCCTGACCCCAGCTTCAACGCTCCCGCGGTGACCTACACCTACACGGCAACGGGACTGCGGAACACCATGACGGATTTGAGCGGGACGACCACTTACTCCCAATACGACAACCGAGGCCGCTTGACGCAGCTCAACAAACCAGCTGGCTCACTGTCGTATGCCTACGATTTGGCCGGGAATCTGACGCGGCTCTCAGGGCAAACCAACGTCAATTACACCTACGATGCCCTTAACCGCTTGAGCACGGTGAGCGAGGTTAACACCGGCACCACCAGCTACAATTATGACAACGTGGGCAACCTGCAGAGCGTGACGTATCCCAACAACGTGGTGCACAACTACACGTACGACACGCGCAACCGCCTGACGAATCTGGGCGTGAATGGCTCCGCGACGGCGATCGCCAGCTATGCCTACACGCTGGACGCCGCCGGGCATCGTCTATCGGTCAGCGAACTTTCCGGGCGTACGGTGAATTACGGCTACGACAATCTCTACCGCCTCACGGGTGAAACCATCGCCAGCGATCCAAACGGAATCAATGGCGCGGTGAACTATATCTACGACCCGGTGGGCAATCGCAAGCAAATCACCTCAACGCTCGCGCCTGTTCCAGCAGGCCTGTGGAACTACGACGCCAACGACCGCTTCACGGCTGGCGACACCTACGATGCGGATGGGAACACGGTTAGCTCCGGCGGCATCGCCAACGTCTACGACTTCGAGAATCACCTCATCCAAAAGGCGGGAGTGACCATCGTCTACGACGGCGACGGCAACCGCGTCAGCAAAACGGTGGCAGGCCTCACCACAACATATCTGGTCGACACGCTGAACCCGACGGGCTACGCGCAGTTGGTCTATGAAGCTTTCAGTGGCAGCAGCTCCGGCAACTACGAGTTGAACCACAGCTACGTCTACGGCCTGGAGCTGATCAGCCAAACGCGCAGCTACGTCGCCAACTTCCAGAGCGCCACGCAAAAGATCTACTACGTCTACGACGGCCACGGCAGCGTCCGCGCGCTGACCGGTTCCACGGGCGCCGTCACCGATACCTACGACTACGACGCCTTCGGCAACTTGATCCACTCCACCGGCACTACGCCCAACAACTACCTCTTCGCCGGCGAACAGTTCGACCCCGACCTAAACCTCTACTACAACCGCGCCAGATACCTGAACACCAGCACTGGAAGATTCTGGTCGATGGATACCGACGAGGGTGACGAGCAGGCCCCACAGTCCCTCCACAAATATCTCTTCGCGAGCGGCGATCCTGTTAATTCTATTGACCCGTCGGGTCACGATGATTTCAATATCGTGGGAGTCGCAGTGGCGTCAGCAGTTGGGGCTGTGATTGAAACCGCAGCATACTTCTATATAGATCAAAGAATTGCCTCGAGCGTTGGCCCATTCCCATTGCCAACTCAAGAATATTTCAAGGTGTACGGAGCACTCGCGGCGCTAATCAGCCACCTCAATGCGGGATGTGGTTCCTGTGACACCACGATCTTTCAGAAAGTGGGAGTCAACCGTTCGGACTTCGCCGCTTATCTTAGCGTGGGCGCCGGTTTCTATGATGGTACGATGACAAACACAACTTTGGCGGAAGCGGGTCTCGGAGACAAAAACGATCGAGTTTCTGACTATTTTAAGACTGATTCTGCGGACGCTGCCACCAGGCCTGGCTATTCCCCTCTTACGACCTACTGGGATCCAGCATACATTTCATCCAACGGGTCCCAATACCTGGGGGCGGCCATTGCTCACGAGGGACTGCACGGCTATATCGGCATTACCGATGATGACATAAAGAAGGCCTTCTTCGGATCCAAGGCACAAACTGGGACGATTACGGGTACCCGAGGAATTACCGACTATATAGCAGCGCACCTTCAATAGTATCGGAAAGGGATGACATGGAAAGGAATGCGCTGGGAGATCACTTTTCATGGCGATTCTGGCTGGCAACGGCTGGTGCATGCGTTGCCGCAGCCTTGATTTGCCTCGCCGACTTCCAGAGAAGCAGGCTTTTAGACTCACTTACTACACCTCCCTCACAACTAGCTAATGCGATGATTAACTACCCAGCTTGGGCCGCAACTCACTTTCCCGGATGTCCAAGGATTCCTCTTTTTCGACTAGGTTGGCTCCATGTAGATTCAAGTGATGCTTTATTCCTAGTAGGCGTTGTGTTGTTGTGGTTCTGGGTCGGGCACCGTCTTGGGATATTGTTCCGACAACAGCCGCACTCAAGCGGCTCGCGGCCGGATTCCGAGAGATTCGTGATTAACTTTCTTGGGATTTTCGCGTGGTCGCTTGCGATCTTTGATCTATCCGGAAGACTACAAGCCTTTCGCGGATCGCGATCCTTATCGTTGCCCTTGGAAATTGCGGGTTTGCTATGGAGCGCTTTCTTGCTTGCTTATTGCGCGCACACTCTTTGGAAGTTACGGCGATCAGTCGGCGCTCTCCTGAAACTCAGTTGAACTTTTCTCGAATAGCCGAGTCATCGACACCTACGACTACGACGCCTTCGGCAACCTCATCCACTCCACCGGCACCACGCCCAACAACTACCTCTTCGCCGGCGAACAATTCGACTCCGACCTAAACCTTTACTACAACCGCGCCAGATACCTGAATGTCTCCACCGGCCGCTTCTGGTCAATGGATAGCGATGAGGGTGATTCTGAATCGCCGGGCTCCTTGCATAAGTATCTGTACGCCGGCAGCGATCCAGTGAACAACACAGACCGTTCCGGACATGATTTCGATCTTGGGTCAACTCTAGTCGCGTCCACTGGTGGTGTAACGATCTTTGGAATGAGCGCCATCCAAAGCGCAGTCGTGATTAACGGCGTTGTAGGTGCCTTGATAGCGTCGAGTACGGCAGGCATAGGAGCTTACCTTGAGGGGCAAAGTCCAGATCAAATTGAAGATGCAACAGGGAATTTGTATAACATAGCGATCGGGACGCTGGTGGGGATTGCGGGTGGATTTGCAGGCGCCTACCGCGTCGGCAGATTCGTATTGACCGTCCTAGCCATCGGTGGAGGCGGCTACCAAGCGAGCCAGGAGTACAAGGCTGGCAATATCGGCGCGGCCTTCTACTATGGGACACTTGGCCTTCTGGCGGCGGGCCTGATTAATTTAGTCCCCTCATTGGCCAAAAATGCAGCTTTCCTAGGGGCGCCTGATGCACCGCCAGTGGGGCTAGGATCTTCTCCCACAGACGAAATTGTGCTTTTCCGTGGGGTAGCCAAAGGTCATCCAGGATACGATAATGCCCTTCAAGGAATCGCTAATCCTAGGGGAGGCTCTGAATCAGCCCTTGGTCACATTACGGGCAATACCGACAGCCCGTACACCTCGTGGACTAGTGATCCCTCAGTCGCGGCAAGGTTCGCGAAATCAGATGGAGTAGTTTTGAGCAGAGCATTTAGGCTCTCGGACCTTTTACCATCGAGCAGCGTGCCAGGTGCTCCTGACTATGGGGAATCGGAATACCTTTTCAAGGGCTCGGTTTCGGATGCAATTGTGGTCAAGAAATAGGTGCGCATATGAATGCTGCCAGTTTGTTGGAATACGTTCTTGCTAATTCAGATGACCGGCTAAATCCTGTTAGGCAGTCACTTTCTGGGACTAAGCCGGCTATTCTGGAGATAACTCAAGGTGACGGTGAACCACTCTTGGACATTTATTCGACCCGAGCAGAAATTGCCGAGCTAAAGGGACGATCAGGCGAGAATTATAGAGATTTAATAACAAATATGAAAAACGAGCGCCCTAAGCGCATAACCGTATTGCATGTGGGTACGAGCGAAGAAGTTTTCTTGGTCTTCACCGACTCGGACAACGGAAAAATATTAGGCGTCATTCCTGGACAGGTGGCGGGCTCCTAACCGCTGGGCAAGATTCGCGTGCAGTATGCCGGGTGCCCAGATACCGGTTTCGTGCTTGGGGACATTGACCTTTCTGGGTACTGTCTGCGTGGAATGATAGGTTTCCTCTGTTAACTCCTCGCTGACCTCTTATGCTTGATTCCTGCTATGCCCGCCTTTTCTAATTGTTACGACGCGGTCGGCAACGGCAAGCAAATCACTTCGACGCTCGCGCCCGTTCCCGCAGGCCTTTGGAACTACGACGCCAACGACCGGTTCACGGCCGGCGACACCTACGATGCGGATGGGAACACAGTTAGTTCCGGCGGCATCGCCAACGTCTACGACTTCGAGAACCACCTCATCCAAAAAGCCGGAGTGACCATCGTCTACGACGGCGACGGCAACCGCGTCAGCAAAACAGTCGCCGGCGTCACGACCACGTATCTGGTGGACAGCCTGAACCCCACCGGCTATACGCAGGTTGTCTACGAGTCGTTCAACAGCAGCAGCTCCGGTAACTACGAGCTGAACCACAGCTACGTCTACGGCCTCGAACTGATCAGCCAGACGCGCAGCTACGTCGCCAACTTCCAGAGCACTTCGCAAAAGATCTCCTACGCCTACGACGGCCACGGCAGCGTCCGCGCCCTGACCGGTCCCACCGGCGCGGTCACCGACACCTACGACTACGACGCCTTCGGCAACCTGATCCGCTCCAGCACAACGCTCGCTTCGCCCACCCCCAACAATTACCTCTTCGCCGGCGAACAATTCGACCCCGACCTCAACCTCTACTACAACCGCGCTCGATATTTGAATGTCTCCACTGGCCGCTTCTGGTCGGTGGATACCTTCGAGGGTGACTCCTCTGCACCGCTCTCCCTTCACAAATATCTCTATACCAGCGCCGATCCAGTTAACCGAATTGATCCAGGTGGGAGAGAAGACCTTGCTAGTTTGGGGGCAGCAGAATCAATTAGCGAAGAGTTCGACTCCGAAGATGCGACAGTCAAAAATGCAGCCAAGGAGAAAATTAAGGACGAACTTGCCCCAGAAATTCTAATCCATTCTACATCTTTGAGTAATGCCTACTCAATCGACTCCATTGGTCTGACCTCGCAGATACTTCCGACACTGGATCAAGGAATCGAACCATCGGGAGTTTTTTTTGTGTTCGCTTTGAATACCAATAGACAATTCAGCCTAGGCGATCTGATTCAGGCTGCAGTTTCGTTCGCGGCTGATCGATTTAAGGGGGGCGATTTAGCCTATATGGTGGGTAAGATTCCACAACCAGTTTGGCAAGGTTTGGAAGCCAATCGTAGTGTTATTCCGTTTTCCTTCGGCCTGCCAGGGTCAGCAACAACCTATGCATGTTTGCCGTCGAGTTTTCCGACGCTTGACGAATACAATAAAGGAAGTTGGCTCATAGTGCCGGTGCTACAGTGATGAAATCAGATTCTGTTTCCCTAAAAAGAATCCTGCCATGGAGACCGAGTGTAGTCACATCTGACACGGGCGAGCATTCCACGCTCTGGCATCTGGACCTTGAGTCACGCTACCGCGAGGACGGCAAATTCACGTCTCCGGTTGATTTGAACTACAGGGACATTCGAGTGCAGATGGAATGGACTTCTGAACGAAAATGTTCGCTCTCCTGTCGTACTGCAAAAAAAGAAAATTGGAAGGATCTCCATGACAGTGGCTACCGTGCAGTCCTTGCAGTTGATCGTTACGCCGGTGCTGTAGCCGCGATAAACGGCGTGAGCCGTTCGACCTGGTGGGTGGCAATCTTCACGGTCTACTGCGCTTTTGACGGGCCACGAAGCTATGACGCGAACGACCTGATGAAGGCTGCCGCAGCCAACGATGTTCAGCAAATAGGAGCACTATTGGCGAAAGGGATCGACATCGAGGCGGGCGACATGGTCGGTGTCACTGCGCTATCTTGCGCCGCCGAATCAGGAGCACTCCAAGCGTTTAATTTCCTTCTGGAGAAGGGTGCGAACGCAAAAGTAGTGACCTCTGGAGGAGGAACGCTCCTTCACTCCGCAGCCGCAGGTGGCAAGATCGAAATACTATCAGCTGTTGTGGAACTCGGTGTTGATTTAAACGCACGCGCTCAGAGCGGTCACACCGCATTGGGATGGGCGATTCTGAGCGGTAGGGCCGAGGCGGCACAGTACTTGCTTCGTGTGGGTGCCGACCAGAATGCAGAGCGGGGGATACAGCTGTGTCGTGAGGCGCAATCACGATTCGGGGAGAACCATGCGCTCACGAAACAGCTTTGCGGTTAGTCTCCGGGCGCTGAGTAAGCTATGGCAGGAGGCTTCCAGAGGCGATCTGAGGGCCTGCCGATGCGGTTGCCGCAGAGCACGCCCTGGAGCGCTGTAAGAGCCATGCCTGCGGCATGGGGACTGGGGCGGGTGGCGGACCCTAGCCGCTTGGCACTGATAAGGTTTTTGATTTTCCCAGTTAGGCTCGTCGAACCGAAATGATCGGGCTCGTGAACCAGCTCCTCGCTTTAATTCCCTCCTCTGTCTTGCCTGTCCCTGCTTTAGCTGGACCAAAACGGATCGCCGGCGATCCAAACGGCATCAATGGCGCGGTGAATTACATTTACGATCCGGTTGGCAACCGCAAGCAAATCACTTCAACGCTCGCGCCAGTTCCAGCAGGGCTGTGGAACTATGACGCCAACGACCGCTTCACGGCGGGCGACACCTACGACAGCAACGGCAACACCGCCAGTTCCGGCGGCATCGCCAACGTTTACGACTTCGAGAATCACCTCGTCCAAAAGGCCGGAGTGACCATCGTCTACGACGGCGACGGCAACCGCAACCGCGTCAGCAAAACAGTCGCTGGCGTGACCACGACGTACCTGGTAGACACGCTGAATTCCACCGGCATACCCTCCGTCACACGCACGACACATTGCTGCATTCGCAAAGAACTCCTTTGAAGGTTGCACGGGCTCAGCTTGGACATTCACACACGGCGACAACTCTGGACATCTAGACACACGCCAGTGGGAGTGCACAAAAAGACGCTGTGAACTTGCTCGAGAAGCAATGGTTCCCAAATGTTCCCAAGTTGGAGAGTTGCAGGAGTATCGCGGAAACGGAAAGTCAGTTAGTTCAGTAAGTGAGTGGTCGGGGCGCCCGGATTTGAACCGGGGGCCTCCTGCGCCCAAGCCAGCCGGGCTATCTTTTGGAAGTCCTTCCTTTTCAATCTTGTTTTTGAAAATAAACGAGATAGAAAAATATTTGGTAGTGGCAGGATGTACCGAAATGTGGCTCCGCATGCACAGAGTCCCCCCAATTTCCCCTCAGCGAAGATGAGGCGAACGCATAAATCGGGACATCCAAGCCGCATTGTGACTGCAACTCAGGGCCCCCCCCCCTCCTGTCGTATCGGCCTCCCGTCTCGGCTTCGCGAGCGAGGCACACGTTTCTCGACAGCCCTAAAAGGTAGCAGACAGGCTTGCTTGGGTGCGCCGGTCGATGAGTACAACATGGACTTCCGAGCCGACCTTTTGTGGATTAAAATGCGCTTCGACCTTGATACAGCCAACCGTACATGCCACGCTTTCTTGAAAAGCTGGTGGGATATTCGGGAAGGCGCTCACCACGTTTGGAAGGGCAGCGTCTACAGAACTGGCCCATAAGGAATGCTCAGGCTCTATCCCTGCGTCTGCCCGCTCCATAAAATGGTCCTCGCCGAATCGAACATTGTGCGGTAAGGCCTTGTGATGATGAATCGGCGAAATATAAGCAAACCCATCGCTATTCTTATTTATTTCCACGCCCACTTCAAAGATATACGGCCGCTTGAAATTCTTCGTGTAGCCAGCGACAACATAATTGACGAGCCGGTCCCCAGGGAGATAGCCCTTCCAAACGTCTTGGGCGACCAAGGACTCAGCGGGTCCAAAGGTTTCCTTTAGCTTCTCGAAGATTCCTTGTGCTGCTGAGCTAGGAAATTCACTGAGCGCAGCTGCATGTGTATTGATGAAATCTCTGACCCAAACCTGAACATCGTATTTGATGTCCGTATGCACCATCAGCCCGGCCGTGCCAATCAAGACTCTTTCGACCCCGCACACCTTGCGGAAGTTTTTGGAGAGCGGCAATGCCTGTCCATCCCGCTCGACGTACACTAAATCGTCGGCCGCCAGGAACATGCCGTCCTCGGTAGCAAGGCATATTAGGGAAGTTCCGCTTCCAGTTAGCATTGCGGCCGTGGCGCGTGATTTACGACAGAAAACTTGTGAAGGTAACAGCACTAACGCTCCGGCGCAGGGTAGCTGCGAGTGCTTCTGCTTCTTGCAAAGACGTGCCCTCGGTCAGTTCGAGGCCGACGAAACCATTACCAAGTACGCCCAGACCCGTTCCACTGCGCTCCAGCATGATCCAAGGTGCACCGTCTGCAAACTCTTTAACCGCGAAGACGTACCTCGCCCGTTCCGTTTTTGATTGCGTCATTCCTGCCTCCTTAGAAGACTGCGGCATAATCCTGTGGATATTTTTCTCGATACCATCTGAAGAATTCTTTGTATCCCACCTTGTAGCCTGCAACCCCGCGAAATTCCCTCAGAGCAGCATAAGCATCCTTGCTCAGTTTGATCTCTAACATTGGTGCGGAAACGAGGGTGTTAAGTTTCTGGCTCGATGTCTGGATGTACCGAATTGACCTGCACCGGGAGAGTTGATAGTGGCCTTCTTGCTTGCGGCCACGCTTACGCTTGCGATGGTCGGGATAGTCTCCCATGAGTATCAAGGCCATCCGCGTGATGCCTTCGACGTATCCCGGCCAAAAATCTTTGCCCTTGAGAGATTCGAAAGAGGCGGCCAGTCCCGAATAAAGCATCGGCCAATGTACATCGTCGGTGTCAACATTGGCCTCCAAGTAGCGGAATAATTCCTGCAAGATGGCGCGCAGCGTCCCCTTCCATTGCGCAGGAGATCGCTTCTTCATCTTCGCCTCTGAAGAGTCCGTGCCGAACAACCTTGCCAATTGAACTTTCATTCCCGGCGGGACCTCCGTGGTGTAACTGGGTTTCCGCTTCACGCGGGACGTGTCGGACTCCTTGGCGCTCATTCGTCCATCTTACAGCGCGGCGGAAATGCAGCCCAAGTCCGTCAATGTCCAAGGTGCTCTGGCAATCGTCGTGCCGCCTCTTCCAGCGTTTTGCGCAGCGCGGAAACGTCAGTGCCCCTTGGAGAGAATGGCGGTGGTGTCATTCCATCGGGCTTTAGGTGGTCGTAGACAGAGGTCAATAGACACAGTGGTGGTTGCATTGCTGACAATGGACTTGCTCGCTGGTACAGTGCTCAATCTATATAATCGTTTAACGTGATCGTTGTCAGACCGGAGCGTCGTAATCGCATGCAAACTGTTGCAGTCGCTGAGATCCTGGCCGCCGAAGGATTACGTCCGCCGGACCTCAACGTTCTGGTTCCGAATGAGCAGAACTATACGGCCTTGCTGATGCAGCCCCAGGGCGACATCGAGATCAGCGCCGCGGGTGTTCGGAACCGCGACCAAGCATCGGCAGCTGCGCAATTTGGGGCCTTTTTACGGGACGCGCGCGGGACGGATGCAGACCTTGTCGTTACGCCCGAATATTCGATGCCGTGGTCGACGCTTACCGCGGCGCTTCAAGCTGCAATCATTCCTTCTCATGGGAAACTCTGGGCGATCGGCTGCGAAAGTATCAGGTACAACGAGCTTCAGCAGTTGCAGCAGGACCTCGCGCTGGTCGCGACCGTAATTTTCGAGACGCTGCCCGTCCAACAAGATAGATTTCTCGATCCGCTCGCTTACATTTTCTTGGCCCCGCCGGCCGATGGCAACGGCGCCGCGCGGCTTGTGATGCTCGTGCAGTTCAAGACGTTTCCGATGGCCGACAACAACCATTTCGAAACCAACGGTATGCAGCGCGGTACGCGCATATATAGGTTCGGCGTCGCCGGCCAAAGCATAAGTCTCGTGGCCCTGATTTGCTCGGATGCGCTTGATTTTTATGACGCTGACGCCGCCGTCATTTATGACCGCGCGTTAATCGTCCACATACAGATGAATCCGAGCCCGCGTCACGATCGATTTCGCCAATACAGGGATAAACTCTTAGGTCTGCAGGGTGACACGACCGAAATCCTTTGCCTCAATTGGGCGAAAGGCGTCCGAGTACTGTTGAACGGCCAGACACAGCAATGGCAAGACATTTCCGGTTCCGCGCGGCGCCGTTGCCATCGGCC
>Ga0206978_1131_pt1 | contig 16805 bp, 14 predicted proteins | sample Alteio_BWMinCont_21_FD_153477 | JGI IMG/M metagenome (GOLD analysis project Ga0206978, IMG submission 153477) | Enriched cells from forest soil in Barre Woods Harvard Forest LTER site, Petersham, Massachusetts, United States -... | ecosystem: Environmental > Terrestrial > Soil > Temperate forest >...
GAGACGCCCATCGGCGACGAGGAAGACTCCCATCTCGGCGATTTCATCGAAGACAAAAACGCCGTCCAGCCGCTGGACAGCGCCATTCAGGGCAATCTGCGCGAAACAACAACTCGCGTGCTGGCGACGCTAACCCCGCGCGAAGAACGCGTCCTGCGCATGCGTTTCGGCATCGGCATGAACACCGATCACACATTGGAAGAAGTAGGCCAGCAATTCAGCGTAACCCGCGAACGCATCCGCCAAATCGAAGCCAAAGCGCTGCGGAAATTAAAACACCCGTCGCGCTCACGGAAGTTGCGGAGCTTTTTGGATACGTGAAGATCTTCACAATGCATTGCGTCGATTCTCAGCAGCATTTATAGTTAAAGCTATTATTCCGCATGAGTTATCATGCCCACGAAAGGCAAGAAGTTCACCTTCTGCATTAGCAGAATAGTCTTGATCCATACGGCTTGCCAAAACTTTCAATATTCATATAGTGCGCCCGCGAAGGGCAATCCTCTGAAAAGAGATACATAAATGCATTTTCAAAATAGAGATGCCAGCCTTTTAAGTCGCATCACTCAAGATGTCGTGATTGGATCTAAAGTCGGCGCAAAAATAGGAAAGAATGTAGGGTGGAAAGCCGGCCCCATCATAGCGATGCCCACCGGCGCGATATTGACGGGAACTGCAGGCCTTATCGCTGAAATAGGTTATAGATATTACGCACCGAATGCCTTTGTTTTTAATAATTCTGTAGCTCCGTTCGGGGGATTAGCCACTGAATGTGCGCTGATGGGAATTGGCCTTACCATATTTTTAGATTGGGTGGACAGCGAAGGTAAACCGACCTACGGGCTTGGGTCCTGGGGCGGCAGGATTGTGGGTGGTTTCTTCGGCGCTATAGCGGCGCCTGCTTTTGATCTTTGGGAATCCGGCCTTAAAAATAGGGTGAATCCGGTTATAGCGCCGATTCACGAAGTATATTCGGCGGCTAAATCCACGGTCAAACATACTCGATCAGCGATTGCATCGACAGCAAAGCAAACTTTATACGACCCCGCACATTCATTTTATCGTAGCCATTTTCCAGACATACTCGCCACATCTAATGCTGTCGACACTCCACCACCGGATCCAATTACGGCCCTGAGAGAATTAGTAGGTCCTGTAAGAGGCATGTGGGACGAAAGTCGCATAAGCTTACGCACAAGCTATTATTCCGCCCGTTCAAAGGTCTGTTCGTTATTGCATATGGGAAATGCAGATATTCCTAAATCGACTTCCCCAAATTTCCGGCTCAGCGAAGCTCTTAATCAATACCTTACTCTGGCTGTTCGCGGCTCTCCGTTCTTACATTCCTTTCTCCCGGGCGTGCATCAGATCGCCAAAGATCCTCTTCTTGCGAGCGAGGCACTCGGAATGTTTGCCGTCCTTACAGTTCGCAAATCGGCCATAGGGGATGTATGGAAAGATTATGCAATACTCATAGCGAAAAAAATCATGGACAAAATTTCTGATCCAGTCGCTCGCATCCAGGCCATAGACGGAGCAATGCGTTATATGTTTTCCAAATTACATCAATTGCATACTCTTGGAGTGCCCATTGGGGCAGATTCCGCAGAAACGGCGATGATATCCGGAGAATCTGACATAGACAGGATTTCAAGAGTAAGGGCGGCAGTAATCAGTCCTCTTGAAACCTATTATTTAGAGGCCTTCCAGTCTGCGCTCGCCCACATGGCAACTCGATCGACCGATGGCACGCTTGCTCCTAATCGAAAAAAACAAATAGAAGCTCTTTTTGGAAACCTCAAATTCAGGAAAACCGACATACCAACATGGGGGCGAGTTTCAGCCAGCGCTTTGCCCGCGGGTTTCTCCGAGAACTATTACAATCAAGCCAGAAGAGATTCAGTGCGTATGGTATTGGATGAGATACCTGGGAACCATGTGGAAGCCCTACTCCAACAACTTAATCAAGACGATCCTCATATAAAAAGTACAGCTTTAACACAAATAGAAGAAAAGAGGATGGAAGGGCTTCAACAAATCATAGTTGAGAGGCGAGATCGCAGCGTCATGCCCGCTGCAACATTTGCTCTAATGCCCGCCGCGTAACTAGCGCCATTAGAAGATTAGGCAAGTTTTTAAACTCTCACCGCGACGCCATTTTTTCTGGGTCGTCCGGCATATCGATCTTATATCCCTTGGCCCTCAGACACACATCAAGCCGGTAGCGGGTATCATTCGGCATGCTCTGCCGAGCCGAATCTTTATCGCGCGGGTCAGGGCCGCTTAGGGAGGCGATAAGCTGCGTGACGAAAACCATGTCGCCGTTAGCCTGGCAGCGCATAGCCATTTCATGCCGCGTGGGCACAGCCCAATCCTGGCATGCAGCCAAGTCACTTTGAAATTTGGCGACATCGGCTGGCTGTTCGGCCAAATGCGGCGATTGTCCCGCGCAGGACGAAAGTAACAATAGAGTTAGTAAGTGCTTTTTCACAGCATCTCTCCGCTAAAATAATTGATAAGCAGAATAATCTATCGCAACAGCCGCCCGGCTTTTGCGATCATGTCTTCAGTCTCTTTGCGTGAACGAATGGTGACGTCGTCGAGGTTGGCTTCCATCTCGCTAAGAAGGGCGGCGATTTCGTCGCGTGTGGCTAGCCACGCCACGGCACTTTCATCATCTCCGGTTTCCGGGCCCCCTGGGCGCAGATCGAAATAACCGGCCGTATGCCCGTCGGGATAAAGGCCGCCGGTCGCCGTCATCCGGGTGGTAACGGGAATGTCATCGGCGGATGCCGGCACGACATGCACGATACGTTCCTTCGGCGTGCCGGGTTGGTCGATGAGGCGCAGCACGCGAGCGGGGTCAGCCTTGGCCAGCGGGATCGCGGCGCCGGTACCAACTACGTAAGGCAAATCAATCACCTGCACGACTCGGCCCAGCGCGCCGGAGCGCCGGTGCATCTCGACCAGCGCTTCCAGCAGCACATCTTCCCCCTGCCCGATCAGTTCGGCGACGAAAGATGCCGACATCGGCGCGAATTTCGGGCCGACGATGCCCGCGCCGCCAAAACGGCTTTCAAGGTGAGTCCAGAGGTCAGGCGATTCGGCCGGCTTAAAATGAAAGCCAGCCCGCTCCAGATACTGAACGGAGTCAGAATGCTGCATGAAAGTATCTCTGTGTTTTGAAGTAGGAATTGAGAATAGAACCGCAGGCTTAAGAGCCGTTTAAATAACGATGCAATTTGACTAAATAGCGAAACCGCCGGTTGCAGCAATAAGGCTATAACACATTGAAAAACATCAACAAATAGCCAACCTAAAATTTGGGACCCTAAAAAAACAAAACCCCTGTTCGGCATACTTGCAATCGCGAAGCACAACGAACAGGGGATGTTTTGGATTTGTCAATTCCGCCGAACGGCGGTGACGATTAGATCTTTTTCTTTTTTGCGGCGGATTTCTTTTTGGCTTTTTTCTTAGCAGCCATCGTGACCTCCCAGTTAGAGTAGAGAATGAAATAATCTGTCTCAGAGGGTAAAGAGTCAACAACATTCTCATTTTCGCGCGAAAAGTCGCGCACGCGGTCGAGCAATCGTCATTTACGTTGCTTTGATGCAACAATTTTGCCGTGTTGTGGATGAAACGAACATAGATGAAATGTTTTCGTGATGCGGAATGAATTTGCGCAGTCGAAGAAAAAGATCGATACTCCGCAGACTGAACTTTTTCGATGAACCAAAATTTTTCCATGCGCTTCACCAGAACATTTCTTGTTGCTGCTCTCCTGGCCGGCCTGGTTCCGGTTATCGCCGGCGCCCAGAATAACCCGGCCATTACCAACGATCTTTATAACAACCCATCTTCGCCCGCCTTTGGCAACTCAAACGCTACGGTAATCATCGACGAGTTTTATGATTATCGATGCAGCTACTGCAAAGCATCCGAAGCAGGCCTGGAGCAGCTTTTGCAGGAAGACCGCAACGTGAAGATTATCTACAAGGATTTTCCCAAGCTTGGCCCCCTGTCGCAAACAGCGGCGATCGCCACTTTGGCCAGCACGCTGCAAGGCATGGATAAATACATACGGTTTCACAATATGCTGATGAGCAAAGATTTCCCCCTCGCCAGCGAAGACACGCTGTACCAGGCTGCCGCCGCGGTTGGCCTTGATGTCGACCGGCTTAAGCAGGATATGAACAACGGAGCGATTACCGCGTTAATCCAGGACAATATCGCGCTTGGCCGGGCCGTCGGCGTGACGGTGACGCCGACCTTTGTGGTAAACGGGCACGTTTATGCCGGCTATGCCGACTACAACCAGCTAAAGAAGTATGTCGACTACGCGCGCGCGACTGGTGGGCGGCGGTGAGAGAAGCAGGGTGGCCTGCCACCCGAAGCTTTAGCGTAGGGTGGTGGGCCCGGCAGGATTCGAACCTGCGACAACACCGTTATGAGCGGTGCGTTCTAACCGCTGAACTACAGGCCCACTAACTTTACTTAGGCTCCCGGCTTCTTCTCAAACGATGCCATCACCGCGTTGTGGAAGCCTTGCGGATCGGCGACGAGATCGATCGGCGAAATGTCGCCGCCCGCGCCGCGCACGATGATGGTGCCATAATTCAGAATGCGGCCCAGGATCGTTTGGTCAAAATTGGCGCCGGTTATACGGCTGATCATGATCTCAAACGTCGCGCGGGAGATAAATCCGTATTTGGCGATCACGCGCTGGTTGGTAACGACCAACTCAGTCGAAACCTGCCGTACATACGCGCCCAATAAAAGCGCAACCCCCATCAGCACAATGACCAGCCCACCCAGCGCCAAAGGCTTGGTCAGCCATAGCGCCGCGTCGCGGCCGAAAACTTTGTAGATGATTTGCGGCGCATAATACCCCGCCAAGCCACCGCCGATTGTAAAAGCCAGACCCTGCGCATAAACAATCCAATGCAAGGTCGCGGCGTAGCGAATTTGCTCACCGGGAGCCAGGATTTTGAGAACGTAAGAGGACATAGTGGTTAGATTCTAGCTACTAGCTGCTTGGGGTTAATATGCAGGATAATTGATAGCAGAACCCAAAATTTAAGAAACAGGTTTCCTAGCACCTAGTAGCTAGCACCTAGTAGCTAATGGCTAGCAGCTATAAATTTCTCCGCCTCCAGGGCCGCCATACACCCCATGCCGGCAGCCGTTACGGCCTGGCGGAAGATTTTGTCTTTTACATCGCCGGCGGCATAAACGCCGGCAACATCGGTCGCCGTCGAATCGGGTTTGGTGATGATATAACCGCCTTCGTCCATCTTCAGCTTGCCCTGGAAAATTTTGGTCGCCGGATCATGCCCTATGGCGATGAATAAACCCGCGACCGGCAATGTTTGCACAGCGCCGGTTTTAACGTTTTTAATCTTTACGCCGGTCACGCCAAGCGTCGGCTGTTCCTCGCCCACCACATCCTCGACCACACTGTCCCAGATTACGGCGATCTTGGGATTGTTCTTTATGCGGTCGCGCAGAATTTTCTCGCCGCGAAATTCATCGCGCCGGTGAATGACGGTAACTTTTGTGGCGTGATTGGTCAGATAAAGCGCCTCTTCCATCGCCGTGTTGCCGCCGCCGACAACGGCCACTTCCTTGCCGCGGAAGAAAAAGCCGTCACACGTCGCACAGCCGGAAACGCCGTAACCCTGAAACGTCTTTTCGCTGTCGAGACCGAGCCAGCGCGCCTGTGCACCCGTAGCGATAATGATGGTCTCGGCCATAAAGATATCGCCGCTGTCAGCGGTGCATTTGAACGGACGCTTGGAAAGATCGACATCGTTAATGGCATCGAAAATAATCTGCGTGCCGACCTTGGCGGCCTGAGCCTGCATCTGCTCCATCAGCCACGGCCCCTGAATGGTTTCGGCAAAGCCGGGATAATTCTCAACATCCGTCGTGATCGTCAGTTGCCCGCCCGGCTGCATCCCCTGCACCATGATCGGCTTAAGGTTCGCCCGTGCGGCATAAATAGCAGCCGTATAGCCCGCAGGCCCGGCGCCGATGATGAGGGTTTTGGTGGTGTGAGTTTGAGGCATTACCTATAAATAATCATTTAGCCGCGAGAAACAAGTCAATTAAAACCCAAACATATGATCGAGGCTAAACGCCGCCTCGCCGCTAATCAGCCCGTGATAACCAAACAACCGGCAAGTCGTATCGCGGATCAGCACATAGAAATGCTTGCCTGCGGCTTTGATTTCATCGTCGGTGAACATTTCGCTCACGCGCCACAGCAGTGAACCGCTGCAGGGAATACGCACATTGCGGCGGGCGATTTCTTCGCCCGTGCCGGAAGTCAGCACCAAAGCCGTATCGGACGTCGCATGCCACGGCAGCGAAGCCGGGTAGATCAAATGGCACATCGTATCCAAAGGCGCAGGCCCGCAGCGCAGGAACAGCCGCGTCGATAGGCCAGGAGCCTTGCCGGCATAGCTTTGCGGCTCGTTTTTATAGGTCAGCACCGTGTTGAAAATATGCGCGCCAAAGCTGGTCTCCGCCACATGGCCGGATTGGCGATCCTCGTACCGGAACAGGCTGTGCAGCCAGCCATCAACCTCATGCCCGGCCGTAAAATCATAAATAATTTCAATATGTCCAAAACCGCCTTCGAGCTTCGTTTTACCCAACAATTCATTGACGTTGATCGCCGAAGCATGATTGCGCTTGAGGTTCCCAAACTTATGCTCGGTCACCTGCTTGCCCCGCGCATCGTAAACCAACGCCTTGATCGGTAGATGCGTTTGCGCCGTCGACATCGGCGTCGGCAAGGCCCAATTCACAAAACGATCCAACGGCAAAACCGGCGCGGGCAAAATATGCAGCTTGCCAAGCAATTCGCCGAGATCACCCAGGCGCTTGTCCGGCTTTAAGTCGCTGCGTTCGACATTCGGATGCGAAATGCGGCTGTGTCCATTCTTCTGGAAGATTTCATAACGCGGGCGCACGAAATATTTCCCGGCCTGAATTTCAATCTGCTGCGGCCAGCGCGCTTTCGGCAAAAGCTCAGCCACGTTCAGGCGATAACTGCCGAACGGCGGCACAGCTTTTTTGAGATGCGTGATTTTATCGTCACCCATCAAATTCAGGCCAAACTCACCCGCCGGAACTTCGCTGGGATGGCTGTTCTGTATCCACAGAACGACTTCTTCATTCTCGGTCGGCGCGGGCAACCCGGCGTACAAATCCGACGGCCACGCGTTGGCGTCATGCGTACAGGAAAGCGTCTTTTCGTCATCGCCATAGGTATCGAGCGCATATTTGACTACATCGTGCCCGGCGGCGCCGATAACATGCATGAAAAGCTGGCCGGTGAATTCGGGCAGCTTGAACCGCGCACGCACCTCAGCACTGTCGACCATGACGACGGCATTGGCGGCAGGCAGCGGATCTTTCCATTCGGCGATTTTCTTACCGTGCTCATCGACCAGATAACACCAAAGCTGCGGATTTTTGCCGCCATAGGTGCTCCAGTAATTCGCCGTTACCACGCGCGTGTGATGGCCTTTGGCATCGCGGAAGAAAGCGAAATTGGTGGCGAAGTTAATCGTCGCCAGATAATTACGCTTGTCGGTGATCATATCATCCGGCACGCGTAAAGCATCGAAACTAAACCAGGGCGTGTTGGCCGGCATCAAATGCCGCACGTGCGCCACCAGTTTCTCGGCATCGAAGGCGGCGACCAAAATCGCTTTGCATGCACAGTTCTTCAGTTCCGTCACCGGCTGCGCATTGTGTTTGCGAAACACGCGCCCGATCTGATCGACATCCTGCACAAACAAACCGGCGATTTCGATCTCAGACAGCGGGAAAAATTCGGCAAAGCCGCCGAGTTGGTTGGAGGGATCATAAATCGCCACCGGCCCCGCCTTCTGCAAATGCACAACCAAATGCCGCGCCTTGTCGGCCGCCAGCGGATGCGTCACAGCCTTATAAAAGGCATTGCCGCCGGATTGATTGGAGAAAGTGGGAATGTGAAGGGGCATGATCTATCCTGTCCGCCAGAATAATACCCCAAAGGAACAGGCAATAGCAAAATCGGTTTTAACTATAAAAAGAGAACCGCCCGAACAAGACCCTCTACTGTTTAACCGAAGCCTGCGTGAATGGATTTTTCGCAGACTTCACAGGTGCCTTGGTTTCGCCATCGGCATCTTTACTGGGGCTGATCAAGCCTTCCTGAGCATCGCTTATCGCGGACGACAAAACTCCAGCCATAAGAGTTAGCGATGTAACATCGCTTTTATTAAATGCGTTTTTTTCCGACGACATGACTTTAAGAACACCGACAGATTTGCCGTTATGGCGCAAAGGAACGACAACCATCGAGCGCACCCGAATGGACCGGCACGCAGCCCTATCCACACGGAAGTCATTTTCGGCATCGTCGCATTTCAATATCTTGTTTTCGGACACGCTCTGCCCCGAAAGACTGCCTGATGCCTTCAGCCGCAAGCCCACGAATTTTTCTGCCGTCCCGGTCGCCGCGGCGTAAACCATTTCGTCGCCCTCGAGCATTTCGACAGCGGCACCGTGCGCCCGCGTGAAGTCCTGCGTACGGCTCGCAACGAGATGCATGGTCGTCGGCAAATCGTAATGATGGCCCGCGATTTCACCTTGCAGATTTATAATTCTATCCAGCCGCCTGAGCTCGGCGCCTTGCGCCTGTTCCGTGCCTTCGCGCCGTTGAACTTCTCTATACAAAAGAATCCATACGGCCATTATCAATGCGCAAAGAATGAAGCCGCCGATAAAGATCGTAGTCCCTGCTTCCTGGGCTTTCTCATGCCAGCTTTGAAACTGAATTTGCAAAACACTCCGCTGCGCCTTTTGCAGCCTGTCAATCTTATCTCGAATAGCGTCCATGTAAATTTTGCCGCGTCCGGATAACACGATCTCTCTTGCCTTCGCCGTATCCCCACCTTTCTCCGCATCGACTGTTTCCTTCAGCTCGGCAAGCTTGTTGTCGATCGCCTTCTCAAGCTGCTTAAGTTGATCAAGCTGATCGGCATCGCCAGCAAGCAGTTGCTCAATTTGCACTTCGTCCTGCTTAATTTGGAGGAGCGAGTTATTATAAGGCTCGAGATAGGATTCCTGCACCGTGAACAAGTAACCCCGTTGTCCTGTCTCGGCATCAGTCACATGGCCCATGAGCGCGGATAAGTTCCCGATAACGGCCCTCGTATGGCCGGCCAGCAAACCTTGCTGTTCGGCGTCTCTTGGGATGTACGCAACGCTCGCGATGAGGACGCCCATCAGCCCCGCCAAAACGAAGAGGCCGAGGAACAAATTTAGTTTATGATTTCGAAACGAGATGTTCATGGACAAGCTTTGTGAGAAGGTAGCAATACAGTAACCTCTCAATGCTTAAAAAATTATTCAATAAAAAAATGGAGAAAAAGTTAATACTTGCTGAAAATTTTACCGTATGCGCTTAATCGATGCCTTAACTGCTCCCGCCAAACCACGCTTTTGCTTTTCACCCAATTAAGCTGGATCGCGCGGCGGGGGCCTATATGCTCCTCATGACCGTGCCAGGCCTTTGGGCCGTTAAGAAATGCCAGCAACGTTCCCTGGTCAGGCGGCACTTCGGCAACCATATCCTCGAGATTTTTCGGTGAGCGCAGCAAGCGCAGCCGCCCGCCGGGCTTTTCCCAATTGCCGTTCATATAAAGCAGTACCGTGACAAGTTTACTTTTACTGTCAGAGTGGATTTTACCGTCATTCGCATCGGTATAGCCGCGCACTGTGACCATGGTGGGCTTACGGGCCAGATCGATGCCGAACCTGTTGCTGATTGCCGAAGTCATTTCCTGGCTTTGGATTTCCTGAATTAGTTTTTCGAATATAGGGCCATAGGTAAGGGTCGCCAGCGGAAAGCTGCCGCTTTTAGTAATCGCCGGATAATCAGTTTCAATCGCCGCCAAAGCCTCAGGCCGAATAAAATTTGGCACGATGAGATAAGGAAATGGATCCCTCATCACCGGTGTCGAGCGCAGCGTGTGGAGGTTTATGGTGTAGGGGGTCATGACAGCGATAATACATCAAGCATTATTACGGTGGAAGCCGGAATGGCGGATTACTTATGTACGCGCCTCGAACATTTCTTTTACTCGCGCAGCCACCCGTTCCATATCATCCAGCGGTTTGTAAGCCCAATGCTCCAGCCGCCCTTCGAAGGTCCGGTTCATTGCGTCTTTACGAAGCCCGCTATGGAAGCGCTTCATCTTGACGGAACCGCCGGGCAGATCGATCACATAAACCGGCTTGCCGGTGGAACAAGCCTCCGAAACCATATTCACGCTGTCGCCGGTTACAATGATGTAATCGGCCAGTCCCAGAATCCCGTAATAGGGATTGGCCCCCTGCCCGTCCCAAATAAAGGCCGGCAGATTGCCGAGCGCTTTTTTGAAACGCGCGAGATTAGCATCGCCGGTCCGGCGCGAAGGTGTGACGAGCAAACTGCCGCCGGTCGCGAGCGCCGCGTCCGCGATTTTCGCCGTAAATTTATCGATCGCACTCGGCGTCATGCGATAGGCTCCGCTATTACCGCCAAGCAGCACGGCAATGTAAGGATGTCGTAGCTCTGCAACTTGGGGTACGAATTTTTCTGCCTCTTTCGCCAGCATCTCCGTCGTAACCCGATGCAGGCCGCCGCGCGTGCTGATCACATTGGCGCCTTTCAGACCGTCATGTGCCGGCGCCACCACCAGATCGAAAAGCGCCAGGTCGATAGTCGGATCCTGCAACTGCACGGTGAAAGTCTTTGGATTACAGCGCTTAACATGAAGCGCGGCCGGCACGCTGAGGCGCCCGGTGGCAATCAATAGATCAGGCCAGGGCCGCACAATTGGGTCGCCCTTGCGGCTGAAGGCAAAACCGAGGCCAGAGCGCAAATAAGGCGTCATAGAGCGCCACGGAAAACGCAGTTTGACGCGCTTGACCGTGGGCGCTAAACCTAGCGCCTCGGCAAGGCCAAGACATTGGTTTTCCATACCGCTTTTGCCGTCGGTGACGACCCAGCATGTTGCTTGGTTGTCTAGGTGCATGACGCTATTATCGGCTGCGCCCTCAACAGAGGCAAGCATGAAGCACGTTAAACTCGACCGTATCGATCTCCGTATTCTGCGCGAATTGCAGAAGGATGGTCGCATGACCAACGTCGATCTTGCCAAGCATGTCGGCATATCGGCGCCGCCCTGCCTGCGCCGCGTGCGCGCGCTCGAGGAAGCCGGCTACATCCGCGGCTATCATGCCGACGTTGCGGGCGAGAAGCTGGGCTATGGCATCACTGTGTTCACTTTGGTGTCGTTGACCAACCATACCGAAAACGATCTGAATAATTTTGCCAAGCTATGCGAAGGCTGGCCGCACGTCCGCGAATGCTACATGATGACCGGCGATTCCGATTTCATCATCCGCATCGTGGCCGAAGATTGGGAAGCCTTCCAAAACTTCTTGACCCACAAACTGGCCGCCGCCCCCAACGTCGCCCATTACAAATCCGCCCCCGCCATGCAACGCACCAAATACGAGCCCGGCGTGCCGATCGACGACAAAACCGGCGCCGCGCCGCCGAAGAAGGAATAGAAAAGGGCTAAATCTCGGAATCTAGGGATTCAGGAATAGCTTTCAATCTATCGACATTATTTCTAAAGTTGAAATCTGATTTCCCTAGCATCCAGCCCCTAGCCCCTCCCTTGCTCACCTCCCTCATCATCCGCCTGGTCAACCTAAGCCGCCATTTTGCGATTGCGATAGCATTTGCGGCGCTTATCGGAAGCATAGGCCTTGGCTACTATGTAGCCACGCACTTCCGCATCAACACTGACGTAAACCAACTTCTGGCCAGTGATTTACCTTGGCGGCAGAACGAAGCGGCGATCGAAAAAGCTTTTCCACAGAATGTCGATCAGACCGTGGTCGTCATCGACGGCAATACGCCCGATGCCGCCGAAGATGCCGCCGCCGCTCTCACCAAAAAACTTCAGGCGCTGCCGGAGAAATTCACGTACGTCGAACGCCCGGATGCCATCCCGTTTTTCCGCAAGAACGGTTTGCTGTTCCTATCGATGAACGAACTTACCGACGTTCTCAATCAAATGGTGCAGGCGCAGCCCCTATTCGGATCGGTCGCGGCCGATCCTTCCCTCCGCGGCTTGTTCGGTATGCTCGATCTCGAACTGCTGGGCCTCGCTCATGGCGCGCTCGATTATAAAGACGTCGACAAGCCCTTCGCCACAATGGCCATAACGATCAACGCTGCGCTGGCGGGACAAGACAAGCCAATCGCCTGGCAGTCCATGATGTCGGACACGAAGCCCACAGCGCGCGATTTGCGCAAAATCATTCTTGTTAAACCCGTACTCGATTACGGCGATCTGGCGCCCGGCGAGAAAGGCAGCAAGATAATCCGCAATTTGGCAAAAGGATTACAGCTCACGCCCGATCACGGCGTTCACATGCGTCTGACGGGATCGGTTCCACTCAACGACGAAGAATTCGCTAGCGTCGCCAACGGGACCGGCTTTGCGACCATCCTATCGATTGTTCTGGTGATTGTGATTTTATGGCTGGCGCTGCGTTCGGCGCGATTGATCATTCCCATACTGCTGACGCTGTTCGCCGGCCTCATCGCCACCACCAGTGTGGCGCTCGCCGTGATCGGTTCGCTTAATCTGATTTCGATTGCGTTTGCGGTGATGTTCATCGGGATCGCCGTGGATTTCGGCATTCAGTTCGGCGTGCGCTATCGCGGCGTGCATCATGAGGAGCCGAGTCATGTGCGCGCGATGCATAAAACGGCGCGCATGATTGCCGCGCCCTTAGCCATGGCAGCCGCTTCAACCTCACTCGGCTTCCTATCCTTTATCCCGACCGAATATCGCGGCGTGTCCGAACTGGGCTTCATTGCCGGCATCGGCATGCTGATCGCCTTTACGATGAGCATCACCTTATTGCCGGCCTTGCTCTCTCTCGCCCGGCCGCCGGCAGAACCGGAGCCCGTCGGCTTTCGCTGGATGAAGCCAGCCGACCGTTTTGTCATCAAACATCGGCGTAGGATTTTAATCGCGGCAGCCGCCGCAGCCCTGATTGGCATTGCCATTGCCACGCAGGTACGGTTCGATTTTGATCCGCTCGATCTCAAAGACCCGCATACTGAATCCGTCTCGACCTTATTCGATCTGATGAAGGATCCGGACTTCAGTCCCTACACGACCGAAATCCTGCGGCCATCGCTGAATGATGCTGGCGCATTAGCCAATAAACTCTCAGCCTTGCCGGAAGTCGACCATGTGCTCACGCTTGGTAGTTTCGTACCGGACAATCAGGACGCCAAGCTGGCGGCGATAGAAGATACGCGCTCGATCCTGGAACCAACGCTCTCACCATCCACGGTTCAGCCACCGCCAAGTGATCAACAAATCCTCGATATCTTCACCCAGATTGCAGCCAAGCTCACTGAGCTCGGCAAGCAGCATGAATCCGCAGCACAGTTAGCCCAGGCGCTTAATGAAGTCATCGCGCGGCATGATCACAACCTGTTCGAGCGTTTGCAGAACAATATGGTGAACGGAATAATGGCCCGCCTGAATATGGCTCACGATAGTCTGCAAGCCGCGCGCGTTACGGTCGACAACATTACTCCCGACTTGCGCAACGATTGGGTAACGGCTGACGGCCGCGCATTAATTCGCGCCTATCCAAAAGGAAATGCGCATGATGAAAAGACTTTGGTCGCCTTCACAAACGCCGTTCAACGAATCGCTCCCGATGCCGACGGCGCGGCGATTTCGATTCGCGAATCGGGCCGCACAGTTGTGAATGCATTTATCCACGCCGGTTGTTACGCGCTTGTGACAATTGTGCTGCTATCCTTTTTCATCCTGCGAAAACCGCGCGATGTAGCGATGCTGATTGCCCCTTTATTTCTTGCTGGAATCTTAACATTAGCAACAATTGTTGTGATCGGTTTGCCACTCAATTTCGCAAATATTATTGCGCTACCGTTGCTATTGAGCCTCGGTGTTTCTTACTCGATTTACTTCGTCAGTTATTGGCGCGCGGGAATGACGAATCCACTGCAATCCAGCATGGCTCGGGCGGTTCTATTCAGTGCCGGAACGACTCTTGTGGCCTTCGGAACTTTAGGACTTTCTTCACATCCCGGCACCGGCGGAATGGGGAAATTATTAACCGTTGCCTTGTTATATTCCCTCACCTGTTCCTTTTTTATCCTACCGGCCTTGCTCGACCAAAATAAACCAGATAGACAATAAGAGAGACGAGTCATGACAATCCTTGCCCAAGTTCCCACCAATAAAAATTCACTCCGGCAATCGCCCCTAGCGCAACCGAGGTCTTTGATGTTTTCACTTCGCCGCACAACCGCCCTTTTTACTCTCCTCGCTGCGTCGCTCGTCGTCTCGGCCTGCGCCGACATTCCCAATTCGCCGCAAGCGAAGGCGGATTATGACACGACCAACGACCCCTTAGAGGGCTTCAACCGCGTCGTCTTCGACGTCAACGACTTCCTGGATCGCCTCTTGATCCGCCCGATCGCCGAGCTTTATCGCGCGACCGTGCCCCCGCCGATCCGCGATCGCGTGACCGATATCCTCAGCAACATGAGAGAGCCGGTCATCTTCGCCAACAATGTGATGCAGGGTGAGTTCAACCGCGCCGGCGTGACGGCAGAACGCTTTGCCATCAACACGACGATCGGCATTGGCGGCTCGTTTGATTGGGCCAATGACTGGAAGATGTACCAGCAGGTCGGCGATTTCGGCCAAACGCTCTATAGTTGGGGCGTCGGACCGGGACCCTACCTCGTGCTACCGCTGCTCGGCCCCTATAACGCACGTGATGCGGTCGGCTATGGCGTCGATTCCGCTATGTCGCCCTGGCAATACCTCGCCAACGACGGCGGTAGCCAGACCTATTGGGATTATCAATATGTCTCTACCGGCATGGACGGCGTGACGAAGCGTGAGCAGAACATCGAAGGCCTCGACGCCTTGCGTAAAGGTTCGCTCGACTTCTATGCCCAGATGCGCAGCGTCTATCGCCAGTATCGCGACAAGCAACTCGGCGTCAAAGGTACCGATCAAGCGCCGAAGTTTGAGGATTACGAATAACGGTAAGATCTGAGGGTTATGAGATTTCGGCGGTTCCTTCGGGAACCGCCGTTTTCATTTGCGCAAGAGCGTGACCCATCGCTCGCATAAGGCAAGCTCACGCCGGGTGGATTCAATCCGCACCTGAATTTCCGGATCGTCGCCCCAATCTTTCATCTGATGCTCGGCGTCAAGTTCAGCCGCATGACCGGCCTGCTCCCCGTTAATATGCGCCACCTCCAAAGCCAGCCCCAAAACCAGGGAGCCGCTGGCCGCAACCGCCGTGCTCAGTCCGGTAAGACGAAACACGTCATAAGCCTCAACGATCTTGCGCAGGGCCGCAATACTTTCCGGTGGCTGCGCGATCGGCATAATGCCCGTACCATTGCGTAGCGGCGCATGAAAGCGCCCGGCGCACCAATCCAGCAAAGGCTGCCATATTTTTTCCTGCTCCTGAACCAAAGCAGGCGGATGTTCGGCGCGATGGCAAAGCATTTCGCTCCCGGCATACGCAACAATACGATTGATGATTTCATCGCGCGTAGGCTTGACGACATCGATAGCCGTCACCGCCAATTGCAAAAGCGGCATCGTTTTAAAATCGACCCGACGATTGAGCGGTTTTTCTACGACGATGGCCTCAGCCAAGGACTGTGTCGGCACGACGAGAGCCACCCCCGCCGGCGTCTCTAACTTCTTGCCATTATAAGAAATGACAAAACCGCCTGGCGTGGATTTAACTGTATAGGTTTTACCAGTCATGACATTCCGGGGTCTGGCACTCGCTCTTTATCAAATGGGCTATCGCTGCGGCAGTCCCAGCGAGTGACAGGAACCCGGAATCCCATTTTATTTTTTTAACAGGAAATGGGATTCCGGATCAAATTCGCTTCCGCTGACGCTCCAGCAAATTTGTCCGGAATGACAAAGCTATTTAATGCCCCAGAATGCCCTGCATCAGCTGCTTGCCTAAATTCTTGGCACTGCCGGCTGGATTACCGGTCACGCTTTTGACGCTGTTGTTCGGCGTGGTCGTTGCGCTGGCAGCAGGCGCTGCAGACTTATGGTCGAGCGAATAGACGCAAGCATTCTGGCCATCGGGCGCCGTCTGCATCGCCGGCACGGAGGTATCTGTACCGCCAGCCGCACCGCCGCCAAGAACACCACTCAAAGCACCGGCGATTTTATTGCCCTTCAGCAGCGTACCGGCAACATTCTGCGCCTCACTAGCGGCATTGATGCCCACATTCGGGCTCGTCAACGGTCCGCTAATCAGCACCGCAGGCATCAATCCGTGCGCGTTGACGAGTTTCGGCTTGGCATTGAGCGTCAGATCCACCGTTTCCTTGCCGAGATCAAAACCGCCCGATCCCGCCACAGTCGAAGCGTTGCTGTCGGCGAGAATGCCATTATCCTTGCCTACGCCCCCCGTCACATTGAAACGCACGGCAACGCAGCTAAGGATCGGATTGCCGTTACCGGGCGCGAGAATTTGCGCGAGGCTGGAACCGATGCTGCCCGCCGACGTAGCCGAAATCGTACCACCGGATGCCAAAATACTGATGTGGCCCAGAGTGCTGGCGGCCATCTCGTGCAGGCTGCTGCCGGAACCGGAAAGTTGAACATCGGCATCACCTTTGCTGCCCGTTATAAACG
>Ga0206978_1041_pt3 | contig 16793 bp, 13 predicted proteins | sample Alteio_BWMinCont_21_FD_153477 | JGI IMG/M metagenome (GOLD analysis project Ga0206978, IMG submission 153477) | Enriched cells from forest soil in Barre Woods Harvard Forest LTER site, Petersham, Massachusetts, United States -... | ecosystem: Environmental > Terrestrial > Soil > Temperate forest >...
AAATTTTGTGGGGATTCATCGTTGATCCATAGCAAGAGCAAGCAATGACGGGAATTCTAGACAGCCACGGCATTTGACGCAAACCCTTCCTTGATCTCGATCCCTCTCCCTATCCTGCGTCAGCCGCGATAAAATCAGGCACCTCTATGTATGCGCGTCGGAGCAGCTTAATCTCGACCTGTTTTCTCGGCATATCTTTCCTCGCGGCCTGCTGTCTCGCGGCACAAACCGCTCCTGATTCGTTTGTTGTCGCGGAGGTACATTCGTCTGGGTCGCATCGCTACAGCAACGAACAGATCGCCGCGACGGTGGGTTTGCGGCCCGGCGATCCGGTCGACCAGGAAAAACTTCAAGAGATCGCCGATGGCCTGGTTCACCTCGGCGTGTTTTCCCGCGTCAACTTTCGCTTCACCGTCAAAAATAAGCGCGCCACGATCGACTTCGAGCTGCAAGACGCCGACGCCGTCCCCTTGATGTTCGAGAATTTCCCGTGGTTCACCGACGAAGAACTGGGCGACGAGATTCGCCAGGACATACCGCTTTTCGACGGCAGCGCTCCTCGCGACGGCACGCTGCTCCAGGAGATCACTGCTGTTCTTTCCGCCAAGCTCGCCTCCCGCGGAATCAAGGCCAACGTGGACCACATGCTCGTGGCCGAGCCTTCCAGCGACGCCATGATCATGCAATTCCGCCAGGACGGCCCCAGCTTCACCATTTCGAGTCTCACCTTCGGCGATTCGCTGGCGCAGAATTCGGAGAAGCTGAAGGACCGGGTGAGCGATCTTGTCGGCAAAAGCTTTTCACGCTTTGCCATCGAGCTTTTCGAGAATGAACAACTGCGGCCGATCTACCTTGCCACGGGCCAGATTGGGGTGAAGTTTGGCGCGCCGAGCATTCATTTCGGCGGCGGATCGGATCCCGCCCAGCAGACTCCCTCCACGGTAGACGTTCAGATTCCGATCACGCCGGGGCCCGTGTACCACCTTTCCGGCGTCAACTGGACCGGCAACTCCGCGCTTGATGCCGCCGCGCTTTCCAAACTTCTAGCGGTGAAGCCCGGCGACTTGGCCGACGGCATGCAACTCGCAGGGGATTGGGAACAGGTGGAACTGGAGTACCAGCATCGCGGCTATCTGGACGTGAAGGTCACACCGATGGCCCAATTCGACGACGCCAACGCCGCCGTGGCGTACAACGTCAAGATTGCGGAAGGTCCGCTATATCGCATGGGCCAACTGGTGATTACGGGCCTCTCCGAGGATTCCGAACGGATCGTGCGCAATGGCTGGCGGCTCATGCCCGGGCAAGTGTTCGACAACACCTACCTGGAAGAGATGCTCTCGAAGCTCGAGAAGCCCACGGTGGCGATTTTTGGCGATAAGCCAGTGCACTACGAAAAAATGGGACACTTTCTGCGCACCAATCCCGCCAATCACGTCACCGACGTCTTGCTCGATTTCCAGTGATTGCCGCGATGGGCGCGAGAGTGAGCGCGCCTTTCTGAGTCTAGATGACGCGCGCGGCGGCGGATTCGCGTGCCGCAATCACGGTGTTCACGTGTATGCGCACGGTATCTTCGACCTGGCGGGCGTAACCGCCGGCAAAGGCAACGGCCACAGGCAAGCCGCGGAGCCTGGCTTCGGCAAAGACCAGCGCATCGCGCTCCTGCAATCCTTGCGTGGTTAGCGAGAGTCCACCCAGCTGATCGTCAGAATAGGGATCGGCGCCGCCAATATAGAAAAGCATCTCCGGCGCAAAGCGGCGGAAGGTCTCCGCCAGCGCTTTATCCAGCAGCTCTAGATATTGTTCGTCTCCGACGCCATCGGCGAGATTCACGTCCAAGTCCGAAGGCGGCTTCGGATCGGGATAATTATTTTCCTGATGCAGGGACAAAGTGAAAACACTTGCGTCGCCGGCGAAGATGGCCGCGGTTCCGTTCCCCTGGTGCACGTCCGTATCGACGACCAGAACCCTCTGGAGCGTGCCGTCAGCCTGTAATCGGCGGATGGCCACGGCAACATCGTGGATCATGCAAAACCCTTCGCCATGACCCGGAAACGCGTGGTGAAATCCGCCACCGATATTGAATCCGAAGCCGTCTTTTACCGCGTAGCGGGCGGCGAGAATCGATCCGCCGGCGGCCAGCCAGAATCCCCGCACCACCGCCCGCGAATAGGGGATCTCCAGGCGCACTCGTTCGGCGATGCTGAGCTTATCGTGCTTGAGCTTATCGACCCAGTCGGGCGTGTGCACGCGAAGGATATCTTCATCCGTGGCCGGTTCGGGGCTGAGGAGATCGCCACGGTCCGCAATCTTGCCGGCGAGCAGGGCATCACGCACCATCCCGAACTTCTGCGACTGGAATACGTGCTGGCCCAGCCGCAAATCGTAGCGTTCGTGGTAAACGAGCTTGAACGGCAGCATGATGCCGGGCGGAACTAATGTTCGCGGTCGAGGATAAAATCGGGAACGGCGAAGAGCGCACGGCCAAATTCACTCTTGGCGCGGCCATTGAGGCAGGCTTTCGCGCGGGAGGCATATTCATTGGCCAGGACGCGGGTGCGATCGAGCGCTCCCGAATCGCGGACCAGCGCCGAGATCTGCTCCGGGCGCACGCTATGGAAGCCCTTCTCTTCGAGCACGGTTCGCACCATGCCAACTCCCGCGGCGCCATCGCTTTGCAGGGCATAAATCAGCGGCAGCGTGACTTTGCCCTCCTTAAGATCGCTGAGCACGGGTTTGCCCAGCTGTAAGGGCGAGGCCGTAAAGTCCAGTACGTCGTCGACAAGCTGGAAAGCCAGTCCCGCAAAATGGCCGTAGTCCGCGAGCGATTGTTCCTCGGAATCGGTGAGCGCGCCGAGCACGCCGCCCAGCCGGGCGCAGCCGCTAAACAGACAGGCAGTCTTGCGGGCCGCCAAATCCAACACGTCCTGCTCGCCCAAATCCATCCGGCCCAGACTGGAGAGCTGCAGCAGTTCGCCCTCCACCATGTTTTGGGTGAGCTCGATGAGGATGTCCAGCACGCGGAAATTGCGTTCCTCGAGGGCCATCTGGAACGACTGCATGTAGAGCCAATCCCCGGCCAGGACACTGCGATGATTTCCCCAGCGCGAGTTCGCCGAAGGCCGGCCCCGGCGGGTATCGGCGCCATCGATCACGTCGTCATGGATAAGGGTCGCGCTATGGATCAGCTCGACAACAGCGCCCAGGCGCACCGCGGCGGCGCCCTGGTAACCCGCGTATCCCGCGGCAAGCAGGAGCAGCGCGGGGCGCAGGCGTTTGCCTCCTCCGCCGAGCAGGTAACCGGCGATTTCGGCCACCGGCTCGCTCGCAAGGCCGGTCTGTTGCGTGAGTTCTCTTTCGACACCAGAGATGTCGTCGCGCACCAGATCAAAAATCTCTTTAACCGTCAAAAGTGAGATGTCGCTCCTCCATCTTTCCTTGCGGCAATTCGCCGCGGCAATTCGCTGGCAACTCGCGGTGGCTAAGTAGGACGATCCGTCGATACCAGGCCAAAGAAGCGGCGAAAATTGGCGGTGGTCGCGGCCGCGAAATCCCGAGGCGCCAAGTTTCTCACAGGTGCGAGCGTGCGCGCTACTTCGGCGACATAGGAGGGCTCGTTTCGCCGTCCGCGAAAAGGCTGAGGCGCCAGAAATGGGGAGTCGGTTTCGATCAAGAGCGACTCGAGCGGCAGCGCGGAGGCCACATCGCGCAGGTTTTGGGCCTTGGGATAGGTGGAGTTTCCGGCGAAGGAGATCAGGAAGCCCATTTCGATTCCGCAGCGGGCTTCCTCGATCGTGCCCGTGAAGCAATGAAAGATTCCCCCGAAGCCCGCAGAGCGCCAATGCCGGTCGAGAATATCGAGGCAATCGGGCCAAGCCTCGCGGCAATGAATAATGATAGGGCGGCCCGCATGGCGCGCTACCTCGAGCTGTTCGATGAAGACGCGCTGCTGAACGTCACGCGGGGAATGGTCATAGTGATAGTCGAGGCCGATCTCGCCGACGGCGAGGAATTTGGGGTGCTTGGCCAGAGCGGCCAGCTCTTCGTAATGTGCTTGCGTGGCGAGCTTCGCTTCGTGGGGGTGAATTCCGGCGGCGGCGTAGATCCAGGCAAAGCGCACGGCGAAGGGAACCGCCGAGGCCAGAGCGCCGGGCGCGCCGCCGATGGCCAGAATGTTGCGCACTCCGGCCGCTTGCGCGCGCGCCAGCACGTCCAGGCGATCGGGATCGAATTCGGACATGTCCAGGTGGGCATGCGAATCGACGAGGTCGAGCTCCTGGGAGGATGAAGGGCCTGGTTCCATGGATGACCTGGTCGACTCTGAAATCCGGCTGCGCACGGCTTAGACGCGAGGCGCTCCGGCGCGATCGATCTACTTCAGACGCATTACTTCAGGCGCGAGCCGACCGGCACGTCTTCGAGGAATCCGGCGAGCACGGGCGTTCCTTCCGGGCCAATGGACGCCGCGACGATCATGCCGTTGGACTCCACGCCACGCAGCTTGCGCGGCTGTAGATTTACGACGACCACCACCTTGCGGCCGAGGAGCTGTTCGGGCTGGTAAGCGGTGGCGATTCCGGCGACGATCTGGCGCACCTCGTCGCCGACGTCGACCATCACTTTCAGCAGTTTGTCGGCGCCTGCCACGCGTTCGGCGGATTTCACCTGGCCGACGCGCATCTCCACTTTGGCGAAGTCATCGATGGTGATGCGGGCATTTGCGCCCGCGGCCGCAGTTGGTTGAGCGGCTGGCGCCGCAGCCGGAGACGCGGCTGGAGCGGATGGCGTTACGGGCGTGCCTTTCGGATTGAGGATTTCCTGTTCCATGGCTGCAATTTTCTCCAGTGTTTCGGTTTTTTCCACGCGAGGAAATACGGCTGCCGGCTCGCCAATGGGCGTGCCGGGACGCAACCCACCCCAGGCGAGCTGATCGATGCGCGCCTCCCCCAGCGCGGCAGACTGCCCCAGTTGCCCCCAGATCTTTTCCGTCGCTATGGGTAAAGCGGGATGAGCGAGCGCCACCAGAATGCGCAGCGACTCGGCGGCATAGTACAAGACGGTTTCGAGGTGAGCGCGCTGGCTGGGATCGTCGGCCAGCGTCCAGGGTTTGTGCGCCGTAAGGTAGCCATCGACCTGAGCGATGGCGGCCCAGACAACTTCGAGCGCGCGAGAGAAGGATAGCTCCTCATATTGTGCGATAACGGTCCGGGCGGCTTCCGTAACGGCAGCGGCGAGCGAGTTCTCAGCTTCGCCGATGGCTGCGGGTTTCGCCGCGGGGATTTGGCCTTCGCAATAACGGCCGATCATCGCCAGCGTACGGCTGGCGAGATTGCCAAGGCCGTTGGCGAGGTCGCTGTTGTAGCGCGTGAGCAGGGCGTCGTGGCTGAAATTGCCGTCCTGGCCGAAAGGCACGTCGCGCAGCAGGTAATAGCGCAGCGCATCGACGCCGACGGTGCGCGCGATGGGCTCGGCGTAAGCAACATTGCCTTTGGATTTGCTCATCTTCTGCTGGTCGAAAAGCAGCCAGCCGTGCGCGAAAACACACTTCGGCAGCGGCTCCTCCGCGGCCATGAGAAAGGCCGGCCAGTAGACGCAATGGAAGCGAATGATCTCCTTGCCGATCAGATGGAGCTGCGCGGGCCAATACTTTTCCCATTGCAATTCATCGTCGCCATAGCCGATGCCGCTGAGATAACTAGTGAGCGCGTCGTACCAGACGTAAACGACGTGGTCGGGATCATCCGGCCAGGGCAAGCCCCACTTCACGGTCTTGCGGCTGACGGAGATATCGCGCAGCCCGGCCTCGACAAAACGCTGCACCTCATTGCGGCGGAAGGCGGGCCGGATGAAATCGGGCTGGTCCTCGTAAAGCTTCAGGAGCCTGTCCTGAAAGGCGGAGAGCTTGAAAAAGTAGTTCTCCTCGGAAACGATTTCCGCGGGACGGCCGCAAAGCGGGCAATCGACCGGATCGGTGGAGTCGGTCACGTAGAGATTGTCGAACACGCAGTAACGCCCCTGGTAAAAGGCTTTGTAGATGAATCCGGTATCGCGAGCGCGCAGCAGCAGACGGCGCACGGCGCGGAGGTGTTCCAGCGAAGTGGTGCGGACGAAATGCGTGTAGCTGATGCCCAGCTCGTCCCAGAGCTTGCGGAAAACCGCGGAATAGCGGTCCACGTGTTGGCGCGGCGAGACGCCCGCTTTGGCCGCCGCGCGGGCGATATTTTCGCCGTGTTCGTCGGTGCCGGTAAGAAAGGCCACGTCGTAACCTTGCATGCGCTTGAAGCGGGCGACCGTATCGGCAACCAGAGTGGTGTAAGCCGAGCCAACGTGCGGGCGCGCGTTGGCGTAGTAGATTGGGGTGGTGAGATAGTACCGAGGACGGTCGTTGCCGTGAGTCACGGACGCTCCCAAGCGATGTGCTGAAACAAACGATACTATGGGCCGCGAGGGGGTTAGTCAAATTCCGGAGCGTCCGACACGATTTTCTGGCACGATTTTCCAGCGACGACGGGTTCCAGGAATCGCGCCAGCGGATTTACGGGCAACAAGGACGTTCCCGAAAAGCTTGCACGCCCTCTCTTAGTATGATGGGAACCATCAAGAGACCGCCTAACGGGTCCGCCCACCAGAGGCCGAAGACGGCGTTCAACAGCAGCCCGCCGAGAAGAATCACGGAAAGATAGACGCAAAACTGGGTCTGTTTGGCGTCCGCATCCATCGCCGGGCTGCCCATGTCCAAGGCCAGCCTACGCTTGGCGCGAGAGAGCACCGGCATAACGACGAGCGAGACGCAGGCGACAATGATTCCGAACAGGCTGTGTTTGGGCGGGTCTCGCCGGAGCAAATCGATGGCCGCTTCGTAGCCGACATAAAGAGCCAGGGCAAAGAAGCAGACGGCCACAATCCTGAGCGCAATCCGTTCGACTTCCTCGCGGTGACTTTCGTCGGCGTCGGAATAGATCCGCCAGAGCAGCGCGCCGCCGGAGGCGACTTCGATGAAGCTATCCACACCGAATGCGACCAGCGAAATGCTGCCGGCGAATACGCCAGCGAACACGGCAACGAGGCCTTCGAGGCTGTTCCAGACGATGGTGAAATATTCGAGCTTCTTGCCACGGCGAATCAGGTCGTGGCGGCTGAATGCCAGTGCGGCCATATTATGAGCGTATCAGATCGGGGTTGCAGTTCTGGAGCGCGCATTGTTGAATAAGGCGTCTATAAAGAAAAAGCGTCGCCGATGGTCTAAGCTATTTCGGGGGCTAATTCGAGGGCTAAGTCGAGGAGATCTATGGTTCATTTCTTTGGCGTTTCCATCCGGACTTCCCTGCTGGGATGGATCCTGATCGGGCTGCTGGCAGGGTGGATCGCGGGCGAGATCAGCCGAGGCTCAGGCTTCGGGTGTTTGGGAAACATCGCCATCGGGTTGGTCGGTTCGATCCTGGGCGGCTGGATCTTCGTGAAACTGGGCATTTTCGGTGGAGGATTTGTGTACAGCCTGGCGGCGGCGACCGTGGGAGCCGTGGTGCTGGTGGCCGTAGCGAGCCTTTTTACCGGAGGCAAACGCCTCTGAGGAGATCCTTGAGTGAACTCGCGATTGCCTAAGGGACTCTTTCTATTGGCGGCAGCTACCGCGGGCGCGTATTTCCGGCATTACTATCCTGTATTGCCGAATATTATCGGTTCGCATTTCGACGCGCGCGGAATCCCCAACGGCTGGTCGACGAAGCAAGCATTCTTCCAGATATTTGCCGGGATGACCGTGCTGGCGGCGGCGCTCGTATTCGGAATTCCTAAGATCATTACATTTACGCCGATGCAACTGATCAATTTGCCGACCAAGAAATACTGGCTAGGCCCGGAGCAATGGGCCGCCTCGATGGAGTTTCTGAGCGCGTGGTTCGCGTGGTTTGGATGCGCCGTCTACGCAGTGATCTTGGTGGCCTTCGATTACGCAGTCCAAAATAACTTGCATGGGCCCGATGGCTCTAATCCCACGCGGCTTTGGTACGCGCTTGCGCTGCTTGGAGTGTTCACTCTTATCTGGACGATCCGGCTTCTCGGCCGGTTTGGCCTAGTGCCTGGCAGCCCTTCGAGCTAGGATCGCGCATTCCGTACCAGAGATGGTGTGGCAGCGAATGGGGCATCCACACTCTTCGCGTGGTACGATGTTTCGACTAAAAGGAGCTGCGAGAAGTTGAGCAAGCCTTCGCTGTGGGCTATTCCTCTCGGTGGTTTGGGCGAATTCGGCATGAACATGATGGCCCTACGCACCGGGAACGACATCCTGGTGATCGACGCGGGCATGATGTTCCCGGAAGTCGAGCTGCTGGGCGTCGATATCGTCATTCCCGATACCACTTTCCTCAAGCAAAACCGCGAACATGTGCGGGCGATCGTGCTGACTCACGGTCACGAAGATCACATCGGCGCACTGCCCTATATCCTTCGCGATCTTAACGTTCCGATCTTTGGGACGCGTTTTACCCTGGCCCTGGTGCGCAAGCGCCTGGAGGAACACGGGCTTCTGGAGAAAGCGGAGCTGCGGGAAGTGATTCCCGGACGCCGCGCGGAGATCGGGCCGTTTGAGGTGGAATTTATCCACGTCACGCACAGCACGATTGACTGCGTGGCCCTGGCGATCCGCACGCCAGTGGGCGTGGTGATACACACGGGCGACTTCAAGATGGACCAGACGCCGGTGGACGGCGCGCCCTTTGACCTGCACGCCTTCGCGCGCTACGGCCAGGAGGGAGTCCTGGCGCTTTTCAGCGACAGCACAAATGTGGAGCGGCCGGGGTATACGCCGTCGGAACGCGCCGTGTGGAATCGCATCGAGGAGCTATTTCGCGCCGCGCCGCGCAAGGTGCTGGTTTCGTGCTTCGCGAGTTCGATACACCGCATTCAGCAGGTGATCGACATCGCCGGGTCAGTGGGCCGCAAGGTCGGCTTTGTGGGACGCAGCATGGTCGACAACGTGGAGATCGCCCATGGCATGGGGCGTCTGCGGATTCCGGACGGCATGGTCGTACGGTCGCAGGACCTGCGGTCGTTCGATCCCAAGAGTATGGTGGTGCTGGTGAGCGGGAGCCAAGCGGAGCCGATGTCTTCGTTATCGCGCGTGGCCGTGGATAATCACCGGCTCATCAGCGTGGACCAGGACGATACGGTGATCCTCTCGGCGCGCATCATCCCCGGCAACGAGAAAGCGATTTTCCGAATGCTGGATCATATGTTCCGGCGGCGCGCGCTGGTCTATTACGATAACAACGGGGGCCTTTTGCACGTTTCCGGCCACGCCAGCCAGGAAGAACAAAAGCTGGTCTTGAACCTGGTGCGCCCGCGCTACTTCATTCCCATTCACGGCGAATACCGGCAGCTTTTTCGCCATGCGGCGCTGGCACAGCAGGTGGGCTGCGTCACAGGCGAAGTGCTACTGCTGGAGGACGGGCATCCCATCGAATTCACGGAAGATGGCGCGTATCGGCGAGAGCCGGTGCCCGTGGGGCGCGTGTGCGTCGATTCCGGATCGCTCGAAGAGATCGAACAGGTGGTCATCCGCGACCGGCAGCATCTGGCCGAAGACGGTATCGTCGTGCCGATTATCGCCATCGACAAGCATACGGGGCGCATGGAGTCGCGACCGGAGATGGTGTCGCGCGGCTTTTTGCCGTCGGACAACGGGACCGAACTGATGGCGGCGGCGCGCGAGGTGGTTTTGCGGACGATCGAGCAATCCAATCCGGAAGAAAAGAAGGATTGGGGCGTAATCAAAGAGAAGATTCGCGCGGATTTGAAACGCTTTCTCAACAAACAGACCTCGAAGCGCCCGCTGATCCTGCCGGTGATCCTCGAAGTGTAAGTGGAAGTATAAAGGGGAAGTGTAAAGGCCGCTTGGAGGAGAGCATCGGAACGCTGCTCCCCTCGGAATGAGCCAATGGACTTCCCACCTGCATCTTTAATTTCGGGAACTTCATTTCGTGTACTTCGGGCCGAATAGCCATGCCATGCAAGCTGCGCGATTATTCACCCGCCGATTTCGAGACGTTATATGAGATAGACCAGTCCTGTTACCCGCGGGGAATTGCCTATTCGCGGACGATGCTGCGGTGGTATCTGAAGCAGCGCGGATCGTTCTGCGTGGTTGCCGAGGCGGATGCTGAGCCTGAGTCGGGCGTCGTCGGCTTCATCATCCCTGGCTTCATCATCGCGCAAGGCAACGGCGATGCCGGGTACATCGTGACCATCGACGTTCTCCAAGGGCAGCGGCGCGGCGGCATTGGAACAGCTCTGCTGGAGGAAGCCGAGCGCCGGCTGGTGCTCGCGGGAGTGCGCCATATCGAACTGCAAACGGCAACAAACAACGAAGCCGGCATTGCCTTCTGGCAGAGGCACGGCTATCGTAGCTCGGGAGTGATTCCCGGATACTACCTCGGTCGAATCGACGCCTACGAAATGTTCAAGGAAGTTCCCCAGTCTGGGAGACCGGCGATCGCATGACCCTATTTCATGCGGTGGTGTTGGCTATCGTTCAGGGACTCACTGAATTTCTTCCTATCAGCAGCAGCGCCCATTTGTGGTTCTTTCCCTGGGCGTTGCATTGGCCGGACGGCGGCTTGCCCTTCGACGTGGCCCTGCACGTGGGGACCCTGCTAGCCGTGGTGGTCTATTTTCTGGGGACCTGGATCGCGCTGGTGCTAAACGGCTTTGGGATCCATTACCCGACGGCAGCCGGCACGGAGGAGGTCCAGACGAATCGTCGGCTCTTCTGGCTGCTGGTGATCGGAACGATTCCCGGGGCCATTGTGGGAGCGCTCTTCGAGCGCTTTATCGAGGAGACTTGGCGCAATCCGGGACCCATTGCCGCGGCGATGATCGGCGTGGCCGTGCTGATGATGCTGGCGGAGGCAACCGGCGGGTTCAAGCGCATCCTGGAATTTGCCAACCTGGGGGACGCCGTCGTGATTGGGTCGGCCCAAGCGCTGGCGCTATTTCCCGGAGTTTCACGCTCGGGGATCACCATTGTCGCGGGTCTCTTTCGCAAGATGACACGGGAGACGGCGGCGAGGTTTTCGTTCCTGCTCTCCACGCCGTTGATCGCGGGAGCGGCCGTCAAGGAACTGCCTCAGCTGATGCGCATGCGCAGTTCCGGGGGGGTGGATCTGAGCATGTCCACTCTACTGATTGCCATCGCGGTGTCCGCCGTGGTGGGATACGCGGTTATTGGCTTTTTACTGCGTTATTTACAGACACGAACGCTCAAGATCTTTATTGTTTACCGCCTGGCCTTTGGTATATTCATTCTGCTCTTGATGTTCCTCCACAGGTGAACCGCGCGACCAGCGCCCGCGCGTCCTGTGCGGCTCGCTTTTGTCCTTCCCCAGAATGCAGGAGATTCCCGTGCGCTTGCTGACCCCGACGGAAAACCGCCGGTTCAATGAGCTGATTGGTTTTCTGGGCATCACGCTGGCCGTATTGATAGCGCTGGCCCTGCTTTCCTATAGCCCGCGGGACGTTTCCCTGAACGTGTCCGCGCAAACGCCGCAGGCGCATCCGGTGCGGAACTGGGTGGGTCCGGTAGGCGCGTATAGCGCCGATTTGATGTTTCAGGTGCTCGGCTATGCGGCATTCCTGCTGCCGATGGGAATTTTGGCGCTGGGAGTGCGCTGGTTTCGCAGCCAACCCCTCGATTCGGCCGTTGGCAGCCTGATCGGTTACGCGCTGCTGATCCTTTCCTTGCCTGCGTTGCTCAGCCTGTGGCGGATTCCCGATGTGCGCGAGGCTATCCCGCCGGGCGGCTTCGTGGGCGGCTTGATGGCCTCGGGGCTGGAACACGCATTTAACTCCGTGGGAGCGCACGTCGTAGCTTTGGCCTCGTTGTTTGCGGCCCTGTTCCTCACCACACCATTTTCCTTTACGGGAACGCACGCCCTGGTCCGCGGACCGGTGAAAAAGCTCGATCCGATCGGAAGGCTGATGGCGCGCTGGTCTGCCTGGCGGGAGAAGCGGGAGCAGGAAAGAATGCGCAAGCGCGTGGAAGCGAACAAGCTGAGCGGGCGCCAGCCCGTTCCCACGCAAACGATGGGGTCCAAAGAACGCAAGGCTGCGGCGGAAGCGGCGGAAGAAGAGGCTTCCAAGCCCGCGGAAGAAGACGATACGGCCGTGGCTCGACCTGTGCTCATGCCTGAAATCGCCATGCCCGCTGCGGCGGCAAAGAAATCCTCCTCCGCGGAACCGAAGATCGCACGCGGCGCGGCGGGTTTCCGTTTGCCCTCCCCGAGCTTGCTGCGCGCGGCCGAGCGCAGCGAAAAGATACAAGAAGACGAGTTGAAGGAGTGCGGGCGGGCGATCGAGGAGAAGTGCCGCGAATTCGACGTGGGCGGGCACGTCACTCAAATCAACCCTGGGCCGGTGGTTACCACTTACGAGTTCAAGCCGGAAGCGGGGATCAAATACAGCCGCATCACCGGGCTGGCGGACGATTTGTGCCTGGCGCTGCGCGCGGAATCGATTTTGATCGAGCGCATTCCGGGGAAATCGACGGTGGGCATCGAGGTGCCCAATCAACGGCGGCAGACGATTATGCTGCGCGAAGTGATCGAATCACCGGACTTCGTCAACTCCCCCTCGAGATTGACGCTTGCGCTCGGGAAGGACTTGATTGGGCGCGTGCGCGTCTCCGACTTGGCGCAAATGCCGCACCTGCTGATCGCCGGATCGACCGGAACGGGCAAGAGCGTTTTTCTGAATTCGCTGATCGTGTCCATGCTTTACAAAGCGACTCCGGATGAGCTGAAGATGGTCATGGTCGATCCCAAGCGGCTCGAGCTGGGTTTATACGAGGACATTCCGCACCTGCTGGCACCCGTAGTGACGGACCCCAAAGTCGCCTCGAACGTGCTGCGCAATGCCACGCGGGAGATGGAGCGGCGGCTCAAGCTGCTGGCGCAGCGCGGCGTGCGCAATATCGAGCAATACAACCGCACCTTTGCCAAGGGACAATCGCTTTCGCTCTTTGAAAATCTCGATCAAGAGGAACACAAGCCTCTGCCGCTGATTGTCATCATCATCGACGAATTAGCCGACCTGATGATGGTGGATACAACCAACGTGGAAGAATCCATCACGCGGCTGGCACAAATGGCGCGCGCGGTGGGCATTCACCTCATTCTGGCCACGCAGCGGCCGTCCGTGGACGTGATCACCGGGCTGATCAAGGCGAATTTCCCCGCGCGCATCTCCTTCCGCGTGGCGAGCAAAGTGGATTCGCGAACCATCCTGGACGCGAATGGAGCGGAATCGCTACTGGGCCGCGGCGACATGCTCTATTTGCCGGCGGGATCGTCGCGCCTGCATCGTATTCACGGGCCGCTGATCAGCGAAGAAGAGATCGGTTCGCTTTGCGACTTCTGGCGGTCACAGGCCAAAGCCGTCTACAACCAGAAACTGCTGGAAGCTCCCAAGGAAGAGACGGGCGCGGCGGCAGCGGGCGAGGGTAGCGAGGAGGAAGTGGACGACGACCTTTATCAGGAGGCCGTTCGCGTGGTTTGCGAGGCTGGACGGGCCTCCACTTCCACGCTGCAGCGGCGCCTGCGCGTTGGCTACGGGCGAGCGGCGCGGCTCATCGACATCATGGAAAAAGACGGCATCGTCGGCCCCGCGGAAGGTACCAAGCCGCGCGAAGTGCTGAAGAAAAAAGACTGGATGCGCGAGTTCGACGAATCGGTGAAGTAGTTCCTCCATTTGCAAGGTAAGTCGCAGAGAAACCAGTGCCGGGAGCGATTGCTTCTCGACATCTCCACTCCGCGCCGCTACAATTTTTGGATTCCCACGGTGCCGGGGTAGCTCACCGGTAGAGCGCGGCCCTGAAAAGGCCGGCGTAGGCAGTTCAACTCTGCCCCCCGGCACCATCCATGCGTACAATTTCACCGCCTCCCAGCAGGTCCCAATTTCCTGTTGCTCTCCAGTCTTGAGCCTCTTGGTGAATGACGATGGCTTTTACGTGCTTCAGGAACTCAACCCGAGCAGTGATCACATCTGAATTGAGCAGCTCACGACGCTCAGACATCCACTGGGAGCCTTCTGGAATATCCAGTAGGTCGGGTACAGCGCTTCGGCCCTTAACATCTCGCAGTTCGTAGGAGATGGCCGATTCTGGCAATTTGTCGTCACCTGACACGAGCAATCGACTCACCATCGGCAGGGCGCTAACATCTCCCGTGGGAAGCGTCGCGTAGATCGCCCCAACCGCTGCTCCCTCTAGCTCACGCTGGTTCTCGCTTGGATACCCTACGGTCGCGTTGTCTCCCGGTTGTGGCACAACATCATTGGCCCGGTAAGATTGCACTTGGGTTGGTCGTTGGATATGTATTGGCACTGGCTGTCACGGGGTCTCGTTATGCTTTATGGCCGGTTTACGACAGGCATTGTCGCGTGGGGTCAGCTGTGACAGTTGGGGGTTTATATCTCCCGACGGTAGGCGTGCGAAGGCAATTGCCTATAGACCCCGATATGGTAAGTTGACCGACAACGAACGCCATTTCTTCAAAGCACTTTTTGACAAGTTCAGTTCTCTCATCAATCAAAAATGCTGCAGGAGAAGCCCCCCTGTCTTATTGGAAGGTGATCATGTCCGTGCGACTCAGCGTTGGGGCGTTTGGCTTCAAAGGCTGGTTCGGCAGGTTGCCATTGATCTGATTCAATATGTTAAAGAAACCGATAACCTGCTCGTAGTCAGCGGTGGCTCCGGTCGTATCCACCGGGACGACCACGGTGTAACCGCGCAACGTGGCTCCGACCGATGAGTAGGCCACCGAGCCGCTGACCTTCCAGCCGGCCATAATGGTCGTCGTGATACCCTTCGCCTTCAGATCCTTATCGAGGTCTGTGTTGTAAAACCTGTCCTGGCCAATGGTCACGATCGTGATGTCGCCCGGCTGTGGAGCTACCTCCGGCAGCCACTTGGACACGTTCTCCTCGCGGGTGCCATATGCCACGACCAGGCCGGCCTTGCGTGAGCGCGCCATGAATGCGGTCAAGGCCGGCAGCAACTCGCGGCCGCATTTCGACTTGGAGTTGCAGATGGGCTCGACGTAGTCGAAGACCAGCAGAGCGGTGGTCTTAGGATTAAGGGTGACGGGGACCGGGGCTGGCAGCGCCGGCATTTGCAAGGTCACCATAGGCTTGCTAGCGGCGCGACTGGCCGGCGTGTCTTGCGCGCTCAGTTGCGTTTGAGCCGCTCCACTCGAGAGCGCGAGGACGAGACCGCTCGTAAGCAGGACAGTGCGAAACAGCTTCATGTTGGAATCTCCTCTCAGGGGCTTCCGGTTCTGACGTTCCTAATAGCTGGCAGCACGCTCTCATGCGAGCTTCGGAAGCAGGGAATAAGACTACATTAAATCCCAAGTGATGCTCAGTTCTAATCACCCGCTCATTTAACATTTCTGTTCTGGCTTGCGCGAAGTCCGATCTGAGCTTCTCAAGCTCAGCGTGAACTTTTTCAAATCGATTGAAACAATGCCATATCCACGGTGATTCGAGAGATCGGGCTTTACGAAAAGTCGAAACTCACTCGAGCATTGCGCCTTCGGGGAGGGTTGTCAACATCTAAAGAGAAACTCCGAGGAAATGGCCACAACGTGAGAGCCAAGTCCTGGAAAGTCGCCTTCTCGCCATGTGGCATGGCCTGAAATCCCAATGTACGAGAAGGCTATTTCTCAGGAGGTATCGAGCCTTTTTTAACTGGAATCACCGACGTCCAACAAACCCCGCCCGGGGGTTGGAATACGCGAAAGGACCTAAAACTATCAGTAATCGCTTGCAAGCTCAGTCGTTAATCTGTAACTTCTCCCGCAAGAATTGCAGTGGCGATCGATCCGATCGACATGGTTTCAGTCGGAGACAGCAAGACAGGTCAGCTATCTCGGCCTTTATTGGTTGTGTTGGCCGCCGATGCTGTGCTGGCGTTCCGTCTTTTTCTGACGATTAACACGGAAGCGGTGAACATTTTCTTCTGGGATCAGTGGGACTTCAACGATCCCATCCTTTTTCATCCGCAACCATTTTGGCAAGCCTTCCAGCACCAGCACGGCCCTGAGCGTCAAGGATTAGGAGCTTTTGTTGGTTTGGCTGTCGGTCGCCTTTCCCACTGGAGCACACGAGCGGATGCTTTTTCGATCGGGGTTATTGTTGTCCTCGCCAGCCTCTGTGCGCTCTGGCTTAAGAAACGACTCTTCGGCTCGTTGACGTATTGGGACGCAATTATACCAATGTTATTTTTCACCCGCGTACAGTGGGAGACGTTTCTAGGCACCACAAATCCAGCACATGGTTCGCTGCCGCTGCTCTTGATCGTGGTGTATGGGCTCGCGTGGACCTGCCAGCGTGACATCTTAAAGTATACGTTCGTTCTCGCTTCTAATTTCCTGGCCATTTACACAGGCTTTGGGCTGTTCCTTGGATTTGTCACGCCGCCGCTACTGGCTTTCGATGCATACCAAAGGGCCGGAACCGAAAACCACAAAGCGTGGCGTCCAGTTGCAGCATGCCTTCTTTCAGTGGCTTCGATTGCTTCTTTTTTCCCCGGTTTTGCCCGGAACGCCGACTGCCTTGCATTTATCCGTTTTCACCCGGCGTCATACGTGGCGTTTGTGACGATGATGTTTTCTGGGTTTCTCGCCGCCAGAGGGTTTTATTTTTCCGTAATGAGCGGCGCAATCGTCGTCGTTATTCTGATCGTCATAGTTGTCGTCCAACTCAGGCGTTTTTTGTCTTTGGCATCCGCGAACGAGCGA
>Ga0206978_1126_pt2 | contig 16621 bp, 13 predicted proteins | sample Alteio_BWMinCont_21_FD_153477 | JGI IMG/M metagenome (GOLD analysis project Ga0206978, IMG submission 153477) | Enriched cells from forest soil in Barre Woods Harvard Forest LTER site, Petersham, Massachusetts, United States -... | ecosystem: Environmental > Terrestrial > Soil > Temperate forest >...
CCTGGTATCTAATTTCAGAGATATTACCGAGAAAAAACTGGCTGAAGAGGGGCTGCTTTTAACCCAGTTTGCAATTGACAGCGCCGGGGATGCTATTTTTTGGATGACGCCCGATGCCAGGATTTTTAAAGTTAATGAAGCAGCATGCACTATGCTCGGCTATGCGCGCGAGGATTTGGTTGAGCTTTCCGTTCCGGATATTGACCCCTACTATAATGCTGAAAAATGGAAAATTCATTTTGAAGAGCTTCGTCAAAAAAGCTCGCTTTTTTTTGAAACCGTTCAGCAGGCAAACGACGGCAGGTTAATACCAGTTGAGATAAGGGCGAATTACATAAAATTTGGAAATGCGGAATTTAATTGTGCTTTTAGCAGGGACATTTCACAACGAAAAATTGCAGAGGGGAATTTAATAAAAAGCGAGACGAAATTAAAAGAAGCGCAGGCCATTGCCCATATTGGCAATTTTGAAATTGATTTAGAGAATTTTTCGGAGGTTTGGTCTGATCAGATGTACAATATTTTAGGGGTGGAAAGGAAAATTGCGACTTCGGACAAATTGTTCTCGTCATTTATTCACCCGGATGACGCAAAATTATGCCGGGAAGCTTTTTTGTCTTATCAAAATGCCGCTATGGATTACCGGCTGATACGAAAAGATGGCGTGGTAAGGTACGCTACCAGCGAATGGAGATTTGAATTTGACAAAAACAAAAAACCTGTAAGGCTATATGGCGTATTGCAGGATATAACAGATAGAAAGCTTGCCGAAATAGAGCGCATAAAAATGCTGAACGACCTGGTGCTTCGTAATACCGAACTTGAGCAATTTGGTTATATTATTTCGCATAACCTCAGGTCGCCCGTGGCTAATATCATTGGCGCATCAAGTGTTTTAAATGATCCGGATTTAAGCCCCGAAGACAAAGAAGTGTTGGGCAAAGGTATCAGTGAATCTGTTAAAAAACTTGACGATGTTGTACAGGACCTAAACAATATTTTGCAGGTAAAAGGCGAAATTAGTAATAATAAAGAGATAGTACATTTTTCAGAGCTGGTTGACGATATAAAGATCAGTATTAAGAATTTGATTGACCAAAACGGCATAGTCATACAACATGATTTTTCAGAGATCAATGGGTTGTTAACCATAAAGTCTTATATGTACAGTATATTTTATAATCTCATTTCAAACAGCATTAAATACCGCAGGCAGCATATTCCAAGCTTTATAGTAATTGAAAGCCGGCTGGAAAAAAATAAAATGGAACTAATTTTTACCGACAATGGCATGGGTATCGACCTTAATAAAAATGGCGGAGATGTATTTGGGCTGTACAAACGGTTTCACAACCATATAGAAGGCAAAGGCATGGGCTTGTTTATGGTAAAAACGCAGGTTGAAACACTCGGCGGAAAAATCAGTATAAAAAGCACAGAAAATAAAGGGACTGAATTTAAGATTGAGTTTGAGGTGTGAGGGGAGGAAGTCGGAAAGAAGCTGCAGCTAAACGTCTTCCCGGCCGGGGCGATATTTAGAGAGGGCATCTACGGATTGAATATCCAGGGGTAGTTGTCAATTATGGCCTGGATAAGTTGCGGGTCGCTTTTATTTTTTTTTAAATAAAAAACCATTTTCTTAAAATAAGCGGTAACACTATTGCCGGGTAAATAATAGTATTTCTCTGCTGCTATAATTTTAAATGTTCCAAAATATAGCTTGCCCGCATCTTTACCGATCTGGAAATTGGTTTTTTTTACATAAGTCAGTACATGGTTGTACGATCTTTCATCAGTTACTATTGATTTTGCAGGTAAGGTATCGATCACCCGCTCATCCGAATCTTTTGGGACCTCGCCATCTTCAAAACTTATATTAAGCGTATGCACCGGTACGAGATTTTCGCCGATATGAAAAAACTTTATATAATGCTGTGCTGTATTTTGCCCGTAACTATTCATCGAACAGAACAGAATTGTCGCGAATAGCAGCGGGTTTATTATATTAATTTTCCTCATTATTATTTCAATATGGTTCTTCTAAAACGGATTTAATGGAATAATTAATACAAATAATATTTTGGAATAAATTACCTGGTCTTTCGTAATAAAAGCCAAATATAGCTTTTGCTTTAGAAACCTTGCAACTTTACTGCATCCCCACTTCCGGACTTTACTGACTTTCGGACTTTCCGACTTCAAAAAACTATCTTTGCCGGATGGGTATAACCTTCGAGGATTTTAAATTTAACCGGCAAATTTTAAATGCCATTGCCGATGCTGGCTATATCGAAGCTACGCCTATCCAGCAAAAAGCGATCCCGCCAATATTAAACGGGCAGGATGTAATGGGCATAGCGCAAACAGGTACAGGAAAAACAGCGGCCTATGTATTACCAATCCTGATGAAGCTGAAATATGCCCAGGGCGACCATGCCCGCGCGCTCATTATTTCGCCAACGCGCGAGCTGGCTATGCAGATTGAAGAAAATGTAAAAACATTTGCTGCCAATACCGACCTGCGCGTAGTGGTTTTATATGGGGGCCTTGGCCCTAAAACGCAGATCGAGCAGATAAATAAGGGAGCAGATATTATTGTGGCCACACCGGGCCGTTTTATGGACCTGTACCTTGCAGGCCATATTGTGACTAAAACATTACAGATATTGGTGCTTGACGAAGCTGATAAAATGATGGACATGGGCTTTATGCCGCAGATCAACCGCATTTTGGAAGTTGTGCCTGTAAAACGGCAGAACTTGCTTTTTTCGGCTACCATGTCTGATAAGATTCATGAGCTTTCCAATAACTTCCTGGAGTTTCCGACAATTATCGAGGTAACACCGCAGGCAACCCCGGCACAAACTGTCGATCAGCAATTATATTATGTGCCAAATGTTAAAACAAAAATAAACCTGCTCAAAAAGCTGCTGGAAAAAGAAGACGATATTAAAAAGCTGATGGTCTTTTGTAAAACCCGGGTCGCTGCCGAGGATGTATATAAATTTTTATTGCGAAAATTTGGCGAAAAGGAGGTTAAAGTTTTACATGCCAACAAGGGGCAAAATACCCGTATCAATGCCATTAACGCTTTTAAGAATGATGAGGTTAAAATTTTGGTGGCAACTGATGTAGCTTCGCGGGGTATTGATGTAAGCGATGTGAGCCATGTGATAAACTTTGATGTGCCTGTGGTGATAGAGGATTATGTTCACCGCATTGGCCGTACAGGGCGCGCATACCAGTTAGGGGTGGCCATTACCTTTTGCAATCCCGCGGAAGAATATTATACCAGGAAAATTGAAAAGCTTATCAGGCAATCGATCCCCGTAAAGGTAATCCCTGATGGTGTGTTTATTGAAGCCACAGCTTATGAAGAAAAGCAGGAGCAGGACAAAGAGATCGACATGCAAAAGCGCAGGGAAGATCCCGATTTCAAAGGGGCGTTTCATGAAAAGAAAACCCTGAACCAGCGAAAAAAATTTGATGACGCTAAATCAAAAACTTCGCGTAGTCCAAAAGCAAAAAGAACGAAGTCGCCAAAATCATACAGAAAGAAACATTAATAAAATGAAATTCAGGATTACACCTTTAAACTTTGCAAGCGCGTTTTTTTTATTCATTGCTGTTTACAGCTGGATATATGGCCTTAAAATATCGGGGCACGAGTTTAAAAATATGAGTGCTCCAATTGGCTGGATATTTTTACTTTTTGCAGCTGTAGTGTCATTTATGGATATTATATTCCGTAATTTTTTCTCCGAAACCAAAAAAATATGGATTGTAGAGCTAAGCTTTATAACTTTGGCGGCTATTATATTTTTACTTCTTAAATAAATGAAAACAGCCGAAATTAAGCTTACCATAAACCTCGACGATAATAATGTACCCGAAAGCATTCTTTGGGAATCGACAGATGCGCAGAATAAAGAAGCACTGCCGGTAAAATCGATTATGCTTGCCCTTTGGGACCAAAATTATAAAAATACGCTGCGTATTGACCTTTGGACTAAAGATATGCCTGTGGACGAAATGAAACGCTTTTTTTACGAAACCTTGCAAACTATGGGCGACAGCTTTCTGCGCGCCACCGGCGAAACAAATATTGTTGAAGACCTGCGCGATTACTGCGCCCATTTTGCTGATAAAATGGAAATAAGTCCTAAATAAAATGCGCCTCAACACCTTTTTATCTTTCGCCGGCTTTGTGATCCTTATTGCCGGCACCTATTGCCCCATCGTTAAACCAATTTTAGGCAACTGGGATGTTTACGATGGGAACAAATCCTATGGTATTGTGATATTACTCATCGCGGTGGTTGGCATAATCGGAACTGTTTTTAACGAACAGAAAATTATCCGGCTTTCGGCATGGTTATCACTTGTTTTAGTAATTCTTTTTTATTTTTTGGCCATTTTAAAAGTACGGATGTCGTTCAATTTCGTCCCTCTACATTTTGTTGCAAAATACCTCACCTCGAAATTGAAATTTAAATGGGGCTGGTATTTATTATTCGGAGGACCACTACTGGCAATAGCAGGCATGTTGCTTAAAAACAAAGCTTTAAATAATTTCCGCCACAATGAAACAAATACTTAAAAATTTGTTTTTATGTCAAATGTTTGTTGCGTCAGTAGTATATTTAAGGGGCTTTTTTAACACATTTGTATCAGCCTAAAACAAAAAAATGCTAAAATTTTCCTTTCGCCTGCAGGTTTTAATTGGTTTTATTCTATCGGTAATACTCGTCTTAACAGTGGGGATATTATCTTACCGAAGCATTAATAAATTAGAAGACGATACCATTGCCGTTGACCATACGCAAAAGGTAATAAAAACATCCACCGACTTACTGCAATTGATGGTAGATGCAGAAACGGGTATGCGTGGATTCGCTGCGACAAACGAAAAGCTTTTCCTTGATCCGTATACTTCTGCGCTTCCCGGCATTAGCAGCGATCTCGGACAATTAAAAGACCTTGTGCGCGATAACCCTGTGCAGGTAAAAAGGGTGGATTCCATCAATTTTTATGTTAATGCGCAGTTAGTTATTCTGAAGGAAAATATTCAGGCACGTCCGGTTATGGGACTTGATTACATGGTCCAAAATAATATGTTTCTGAACGGGAAGCATAATATGGACCAGATACGCATACTAAATGACCACCTGATAGCAACTGAAAACCAGTTACTTGCCGCCCGCAAAGCAAACTCCCAGGAATCTTCATCAAGGGTGCTTTACATCATTATCGGCGGCTCCGCTGTTTTTATGTTCATCATTATCGTATTGTTCTTTTATATACAGGGAAATTTTGAGCGGCAGAAAGAGATTGAAAATGATATAAAAACTGCCAATGCCGAACTCGAAACTGTTCTGTCCGAAAACACCGCTAAAAACTGGCTCCTTACGGGTGCCGGCCTGCTAAATGAAAAAATGCAGGGGCAGCAAAGCGGGAGGGAGCTGGCAGAAAACATTTTAACCGAAGTATGCAGCTATACCAAAGCGTTAACCGGTACATTTTATTTATACAACGAAGAAACTGAATCGCTTAATTTATATGCGTCTTATGCTTTTAACGATCTGTCGTCGCTAAAAAAGTCGGTTAAGTTAAATGAAGGGTGGCTGGGGCAGGCGGCGAAAAATAAAAACGCAGCCGTAGTAAAAGGTAAATTAAATGATAAGCTTGAGCTTGGTTCGTCGATAATTCTCCGGGATTTGACAGAAAGCCTTATTGTACCTTTCTTTTTTGATAAAAAACTCAAAGGGGTAATAGAAGTTGCCTTTGATGATAAACTGGAAAAGGACAGCAGCGAATTTATCTTAAATGTAGCTGAAGACATTGGCATTGCTATAAATACTGCGCAGGCCCGCACCATAATGCACAATTTGTTATCCCAGGTTCAGCAGCAGGCTGAAGAGTTGGAGGCCCAGCAGGAGGAAATGCGGGTTACCAACGAAGAATTGCTGAATAAAACAGAAATGTTGCAGGAATCAGAAGAGGAGTTGAAATCGCAGCAGGAAGAATTACGTAATACAAACGCCGAGCTTGAAGAAAAGGCTAATTTGCTGGAGGAAAAAAACCGCGTCATAGAAGAAGCGCGCCGGTCGATTGATCTTAAGGTAGAAGAACTTGAAACTACCGGCAAATTCAGGTCGGAGTTTTTGGCAAACATGAGCCATGAATTGAGGACACCATTAAACAGCATATTGGTGTTGGCGCAAATACTCAAAGACAATAAACCAGCTAATCTTTCGGAAGACCAGGTAAAATATGCGGGTGTAATATTTAATGCAGGGAACGACTTGCTTGCGTTGATCAATGATATCCTTGATCTTTCTAAAATGGAGTCGGGTAAACTTGAAATGCAAAATGAGCCGGTAAAAATTACCGAAGTTTTACATGATATGGAGATGCTGTTTACCGAGGTTGCACGCAATAAGAAGATAAAATACAAAGTAAATGCCGCTAAAGATTTGCCTGAAAACATAATTACTGATAAAATGCGGGTTGAACAGGTTTTAAAAAACCTGCTCTCCAATGCCTTTAAGTTTACACAAGCCAATGGTTCGGTAACCGTAAATGCGCAATGGAGTAACAACGAACAAACCATAAGTTTCAGCGTTAAAGATTCAGGCGTAGGTATCCCACACGATAAACAAAAAATAATATTTGAGGCATTTCAACAGGCCGATGGCTCAACCAGCCGCAGGTATGGAGGTACAGGTTTAGGCTTGTCAATAAGCCGCGAACTGGTTGCATTGCTTGGCGGCGATATTTCTTTAACAAGTGAACCCGGTAAGGGCAGCGAATTCGTTTTGACAATACCGGTAAATCCCAAAATAACTGAAAAAGTAGCTGAAAGCGTTGCAACAGCCGAAACTTACGAACCCGACGCCGTTTTTTTAAAGCCTGCCAAACAGGTAGTTGCGCAAAATAACAGGGAACCATTGGTGATAATTGTCGAGGATGACAAAAACTTTGCTGATATACTGCATGATTACTCGATTGACCACGGGTACAAATCAATAATTATAAATGAGGGTACAAACGCCGTCGAAATTATTAAAGAAAACCAGCCCGACGCGGTAGTACTGGATATTATGCTGCCGGGCAAAGACGGATGGCAGATACTGAAAGAGTTAAAGCAGGACGAAAGAACAGCGCTTATACCTGTTCACCTGATGTCGGCCGGCAATGTTGCGGCTAATCGTGCGAACATTGAAGGCGCAATCAGTTTTCTTAAAAAGCCCATCCAGGCTGATGCGTTGGATAAATTGTTTAATGATATTATACAACACAGCGGCGTAAAATTTAAACAGATATTACTGATTGAAGACAATAAGGTACAAAGCCATGATTTGCACCACCTGATGCAAGGCCAGGGCATAACCATTGACCAGGCTTTTGACGGCGCGTCGGCATTCAGGATGCTCAATGAAAATGAATACCAATGCGTGATCCTTGATCTTAATCTGCCCGATATTGCCGGGCTTGACCTTTTAGATAAGATCAAAGCAATTGAGCGTTTCAAAACGCTCCCGGTTATCATAAATACAGCTATGGAACTGGACAAAACTTCGGTTAGCAGGCTGATGAATTATGCCAACGCCATGGTGATAAAAACTCATAAATCGGCTGACAGGCTTATTGACGAGGTGAACTTATTTTTAAATAAGGTTCGTGAGTCTGGACAGACACGAAGGGGGGCGAGGCAATTAATTTCCGGGAATAAAATTATTTCCAAAAGCAGGGATGCCATAAAAGGAAAAAAAATATTGATAGTTGATGACGATATGCGCAATATTTTTGCGCTAAGCAGCGCCCTGGAAAACCATGAAATGACGGTTGAAATAGCTACCAACGGGCAGGAAGCTATAAATAAACTGGAAGAAATTGCTGATATTGATATGGTATTGATGGATGTAATGATGCCGGTAATGGATGGTTACGAAGCTTCGAGATACATCCGGAAGCAAAGTAAATGGGCTAAATTGCCTGTTATAGCTTTAACTGCAAAAGCGATGATGAATGACCGTGAAAAATGTATAGAAGCCGGGGCAAACGATTATATTAGCAAACCTGTTGATATAGACCGGTTAATTTCATTAATGCAGCTTTGGCTCGCTACTTAAATATGAACGCTTTACCAGAAGGCTTAACTACCGAACAAATAGCCGAACTTATTGACCTGGTAAAAAGGGTTCACGGTTTTGATTTTTCGGACTATACAAAGGCATCATTAAAAAGAAGGATCACCCGGATAATGATGATAAAAAAAATAGGTTTTTATGATCTCAAACACCTGTTAGTTAACAACCAGTCATTTTTCCAGGAATTTTTAGAAGAAATTACGGTAAACGTTACCGAGATGTTTCGCGACCCCGGTTTTTACAAAGCGTTAAGCCGCCTGGTTTTACCCTATCTTTCCACCTATCAGCAAATAAAAATATGGTCAGCGGGTTGTTCATCCGGCGAAGAACTCTATTCGCTTGCAATTTTACTGCACGAAGCGCGCCTGAAAGAAAGGGCCTTTATTTACGGTACCGATATAAACACAGTAGTGCTAAAAGAGGCCCGCAAAGGGATTTACAGTTTTAGGAATATAAAAAATTATGCGGAGAATTATGCTTTATCAGGCCTCCGCGGATCTTTAACAGATCATTTTACTACCATGTACGATGCCGCCGCAATTCATAATGAATTAAAAACCAACACCCTGTTTACTGTTCATAATTTAATTTCCGACACCGCTTTTAACGAATTTCAGCTAATATGCTGCAGAAATGTTTTCATTTATTTTGAGACGCCGCTGCAGGAAAAAATACTTAATCTTTTTTACGATAGTTTATGCCCGTATGGTTTTTTATGCCTCGGGAGCAAGGAAACTATCCGTTCCGATCTGTTTAAAATGAAGTTTAAGGTCATCGATCAAAAAGAAAATATATACCAGAAAATTGGATTTTGACGAAAACATATCATGCCGCTGGCACAACTCTGATGTATTGTTGTTGGGCGGTTCTGCGGGCTCATTTAACCTGATATTCCGGGTTGTGAAAATTTTACCCGCCGATTTAAATAAAATTGTGATCATAATCATACACCGGAGAAAAAATTTTTTGAGCGAAATAGAACGAATGTTTGCCAAAAACAGCAGTATGCCCCTAAAGGAGGTAAGCGATAAGGACAAAATAAATAAAAACACTATTTATATTGCCCCGGCGAATTATCATACATTAATTGAAAAAGAAGGTTATTTTGGCTTAGATGTTTCGGAGGCGGTGTGGTTCTCGAAGCCGTCAATTGATGTTACATTTGACAGTGCTGCAGACGTTTACGGGGAACGCTGTACGGCTATTTTATTTTCAGGGGCAAACCAGGATGGTGCGCAGGGAATGCTTAAATTAAAAAATGCAGGCTCATTAACCATCGTCCAGGACCCGTCGGAGGCCGAAATGCCGGAAATGCCTGGCGCAGCGATAAACATTAATGCCGTAGATTGCGTATTAAGGACTGATGAGATTTTTGAACTTTTAAAGACATCGTTGCGGTAGCTGTGGGACAGGTTTATTGACTTTAGAAACTATCTTATTAAAACAAAAAAAGGACATTATCTATTTTATCTGAAATGATTCCAATTAATATTCTTATTGTTGACGACAAAGAGGAAAATTTAATTGCGCTCGATGCTTTGCTCGAACGCGATGATACCCGCATTTTTTCTACCAGATCTCCAAACGATGCGCTTAAAATTGCCTGGGAAAACCAGATTTCTATTGCATTAATAGATGTTCAAATGCCCGAAATGGATGGTTTTGAATTGGCAGAAACGCTGAAATCAAACCCGCGCACGAGAGACATTTTGATCATTTTCGTAACCGCGATATCGAAAGAAGTTAAATATGCTGTAAAGGGTTTTGGCACAGGGGCAATAGATTACCTGTATAAACCACTGGATGTTAATATAACATTGGCAAAAGTCGACTCATTTATACAATTGGCGCGTCAGCAGGCCGATATTAAACAGAAAAATGCAGAACTTCAGAATTTTGCCGTCGTAGTAAAAAACTCGGCCGATATTATTTGTTCTGTTGACGCGAAAAACTTTCTTATCCAGGACATCAACCCGGCAGTTAAAAAAATTATGGGTTATGGCCAGGACGACATGCCGGGTAAATGCATTATTGATTTTGCAGTTGAAGGACAAAGGGATGCGTTTCATAAGAAACTTGAAATAGTAAAAGGTAGCCCGGACACTTCTGTCTTTGAGTTTCAGTTTAACACCTTTAGTAAAAACGTAATTTGGGCCGAATGCCGTGCTGCATCGCAAAACAAAACTATCTTTATAAATATCAGCGATATTTCTGCGCAAAAAAGCTACCAGAACCAACTCATCACATCAAAGGAAACGGCCGAGCATGGCAAAAAAGTAAAAGAAATATTTTTAGCTAACATGAGTCATGAGCTGCGCACGCCTGTTAACGGAATTATCGGCTTAACCAACCTGTTACGTAAAACGCACCTTGATGAACAGCAAAACAGCATGGTCGACCTGCTTGAAGTATCATCAGAATCATTATTGGGAGTAATTAACGATGTGCTGGATATAGCGAAGATGGAGGCCGGAAAATTCAGTATTGTAAGGTCGTCAAATAACGTTCATGACCTGCTCCGGTCGGTATATGGGTTATTAAAATTTAAAGCTGACGAAAATAATATAGAGTTTATATTGACGATAGCTCCCGGTGTGCCTGTGAATTTAATAGTCGACTCCTTGCGCCTGAACCAGATACTGATGAATTTATTGAGCAATGCCATTAAATTCACCGAACGCGGTTATGTAAGGTTAGATGTTTCGGTATTGGAAAAAAATGACGAGCGTGTGCAACTAAAATTCACTGTTGAGGATAGCGGAATAGGGATACCCGAAAGCCGGTTGGCAAGTGTTTTTGATTCGTTTGAGCAAGCTGAAGAAGATACTGCCGCTAAATATGGCGGAACAGGTTTAGGCCTTGCCATTGTTAAAAAATTGGTTGAATTAAAAGGAGGAGAGCTTATAGTTACAAGCAAGCAAGGCAAAGGCAGCACATTTAGTTTTATTAACTGGTACGCCATAGCCGTTAAGCCAAAAGAAAAAACCGCGTTTAAAACTGAGAAAGTACTTGACCAATTTGAAAACGTCCGCCTGTTAGTAGCTGAGGATAACCTGGTTAACCAGTTCATGTTGTCGAAGATGCTTAAAGACTGGAACATTGAAGTTGAAATGGTTGATAACGGGCAAACAGTGCTCGATAAGTTACAGGCTAACCATTACGACCTGGTATTGATGGACACCCACATGCCCGAAATGAACGGTTACCAGGCAGCTAAAGCGATACGGAAGGATTTTTCGGAGCCAAAAAGAAGTATCCCCATCATCTCACTGTCGGCAGCATCATTTGACTATGAGCAGGAAGAAGCACTTTTATCGGGAATGAATGATGTATTGTCGAAACCGTTTCAACCGCAGGAACTTCACCGGAAGATCAAAAGGCTGTTAAAGGTTGGGGAAATGGCTAAAGTTCAAGTTTAGTTTGGCCTGTGCCCATTACGCGCGCTTCGTGTTCAAGCAGCCATTTTTTACGCCAAATACCGCAGCCAAAACCGGTTAAACTGCCATCCGACCCGATAACGCGGTGACAGGGAACAACTACTATTAAATGATTTTTGCCATTTGCCGAGGCAATTGCCCTTATGCCTAACGGGTTATTCATAAATTTTGACTGCTGCAGATAACTGATTGTACGGCCATATTCTATTTTTGACAATTCATCCCAAACCTTTTGCTGAAATGGTGAACCATTTTGTTTTACTGGCAGATCAAAAACTTTTCTTTCACCAGCAAAATATTCATCCAGTTGCTGTACGGTCTTTTTTAGTAATGGCGTTTCTGGAGGTGTTACCTCAAACTTCTCATCAAGCAAATAAATGGAGGTTATAAAATCATCCTCTTCGGTGATCCTCGCAATTCCTATAGGTGTTTGATAATAAACAAATGGCATGGGAGTTAGTTGATTGAGTTGATTAAGTGGGTTGTTGATTGAGTTAGATAATTCTACGAATTAAAGCTTCTTAAATTTCAACAAAATTGATTTTTAATAATTAAGGCTATTATACTAAATAACGATTATTTTTCCAACTTAATCAACTCAATCAACCATTCACTATCTTTACCCCATGCAACTCTTCAACCAAACCTGGGACCTTTTTAAAAAGGAAATTGTGCTTGAATGGCGTTCAAAATACGCGTTCAACGGGGTGCTGCTGTATGTGGTGTCAACCGTATTTATTTGCTATATCTCGTTCAACTTAAACCCCGGTTTTAGCGGCAGTAAAAGTTATCCTGTGGTCTGGAATGTTTTGTTCTGGATAATTATGCTGTTTGCTTCGGTTAACGCCATTGCTAAAAGCTTTATGCAGGAGAGCAAGAGCCGTTTGCTGTATTATTATTCCATAGCCAGCCCGCAGGCCATCATACTTTCAAAAACAATTTACAACATCCTGTTAATGTCGCTGCTCAGTATCCTGGCGTTGCTGGTTTACCTGCTTTTTTTTACCAATACCATTGGCGACCCGCTATTTTATTTTTTAACCGTATTGTTGGGAAGTATCAGCTTTTCTACTGTTTTCACCATGATATCCGCTATTGCTTCAAAAGCCGGGAACAACGGTACATTGATGGCCATTTTAAGTTTCCCTGTTATTATCCCCGTTATTTTATTGCTGATAAGGCTCAGTAAAAATGCGATGGACGGCATTGAACGAAGTTTTAGCTATAGTAATATGGGCGTGCTCTTAGCTATTAATGTTATTGTGATAGCTACCGCCCTATTGCTGTTCCCCTTTTTATGGCGGGATTGATGGAAGTCCGAAGGTCCGAAAGGAACTCCAGCTAAAAGTTTTCCGTGCTGGGAATTTACGGGCGCAAAGCGGCCAAAGTCCGCAAGCCCAAAACAAAATAATTCCTGAAGGTCATCGTTAATCTAAAAAATTCTTTCGGACTTTCGGACTTTCGGACTTTCCGACTATCTTAGCATTTTGAAAAATAAACTATAAATTTACCCGATGCGATTCCCCTGGCACATCTTAATTTGTTTGCTTTTTCCGTTGGCTACCCTTGCCCAAAACGGAATTATCAGCGGTACTGTAACCAATTCTGAAAGTAAAAAGCCTTTGCCGCGGGCGAGTGTTTTTTTAAGTAATTCGGCCTATGGATCTGCTACTAGTGAAGACGGCAGATACCTGCTCAGCGGAGTAAGGCCCGGTCAGTATACTTTGGTAGTTAGCATATTGGGTTATGAGGAGTATTCAAAAACTATTCTTGTTGGCCGCGAGCCCATAAAACTTGATATTGAACTTGCGCAAAAACCGCTGCAACTCAGGGAGGTAGTTATTTCGTCGGCCGCTGACTGGAAAAAAAATTACGAACAGTTTAAAAAAGGGTTCATCGGGGTGGATGAAAATGCCAAAGAATGTACTGTCATAAACCCTCACATCCTTAATTTAACATACAATCCATCAAAACAAGTTTTACATGCCGACGCGGATGAGTTTTTGATCGTTGAAAATAAGGCGCTTGGCTACAGGGTAAAGTTTTTGCTGAATGATTATAAAGACGATAAAATAGAAAACCTGGTCTCAAGGTCGGGGCAACAGGTTTTTGAAGAACTGCCCGGGAGTGAATCACAGAAAAAACGCTGGCACGAAAAGCGTGAAGCGGCTTATTATGGTTCGGCCATGCATTTTTACCGCTCGTTATATACCGATAAGTTGAAGGAAGAAGGGTTTGAGCTTTATCGGCTGACACGTTATCCCAATCTTGAGCGGCCTGATGATGAAACGATAAGGCGCAAGATCAAGCATTTTGTTGAGATACGCAGATCAGATTCCGCAAATTATTGGGTGGGCCTGGCAAATGCGCCAAAATATTCGGGGGACCATTTGAATCAGCCTGCGTTATTTCCTTTCGAGGTGCTTAACCGCGATGAACAGCAGGGTTTATTCGACATGCATTTTCAAAACTACTTATATGTGGTGTACACAAAAAAAACAGATGATATATATAACAAGGATATTTACCGGCCAATAACTATGTCAAATTATGCAGTAAGTGTCCTAACTTCAACAGGCGTATACGCAGTATTTGATATGAATGGCGTAATAGTCGCAAACGCTCCCATATATGAAGGGGCTTGGGCCAGAGACCGCCTTTCGGATATGTTGCCGGTTGATTATGTGCCTGACCAGAAGTAATTGTCATCGGTCGTTAGTCATTAGTGATAATTCATGGAATAATTAATTCCCGAACTTTTATATCCAATAACCAATGACTAATAACCAATGACTAAAAAAAAACTACCTTTACCCCGTAAACAAGTATGAAATTTATATATCAAACCTGGTGGAAAGTATTGGCGGTCCTGATCATTCTTTACACCTTAATCGCGGGGTTTTTGTTTGGTGTGCCAACTCTTCCAATATTGCACGAAACGATAAGAAACACCTATTTCCATGTGCCTATGTGGATAGCCATGTTCACGGTTTTTACGATCTCGGTTATTTATAGTGTTATGTATTTAAATACCGGCAAGGAGGAATATGACCTGGTGGCCGTTGAATGTGTTAACACCGGTACCTTTTTTTATGTTTTAGGTTTAATTACAGGGATGATGTGGGCCAAATATACCTGGGGCGCATTTTGGAGTAATGATCCTAAACAAAATAGTGCTGCAATTGCCTTTTTACTTTACTGCGCTTACGCTGTATTGCGGAATTCGATCGATGAAGAACAGAAACGGGCCAAAATATCCGCCATATACAATATTTTCGCTTTCCCCATAATGGTAGTGCTGATAATGGTTTTGCCGCGGATGACCGATTCCCTGCACCCGGGCAACGGTGGAAACCCGGCATTTGGCAAGCTGGACATGGATAACCGCATGCGTGTGGTGTTATACCCCGCTTTTATTGCCTGGGGTGCTATTGCAGTTTGGATAGCGTCGCTCCGCTACCGGATCCGCTTAATTGAGTATAAAAGGAACGAAATAAATTAACATGAAGAAAATATCTGTTTTAGCATCTTTGCTATTAGTTTATGCCGCAACATTTGCCCAGCAAAGTGCACCGGTTGAAATGGCTGATGAAATGCGTAGCTCGGGGAAAATATATGTAGTGATCGCCACGATAGCAATAATTTTTACTGGTTTGGCGATTTATTTATTTTCGATTGACAGAAGGTTAAGAAAAATCGAAAAGGAAAAGTAGTTCAAAAGTTGTGCTGCCGCTGTTTAAACATACACAGTAATGTAAGATTAAGGACGTAGCAGGAAACCGGCAACAATATATTTGCGATTTTCGTAAAAAAAGTATCATTTTTGTGCACTTTTTTAACAATATAATAATTTGAAATAATATTTTATGACCACAGATATTTTGGTTGCTGATGAGGAAACCCACTTTTTTGGTGACGTATGCAAGAATTTTGATTATGCAGCACAATTTACAAAACATGACGCCGGTTTACTCGACCAGATAAAATCGTGTAACAGCGTTTACAGGTTTCGCTTCCCAATTCGCAGGGGAAATGGTTTCGAAGTGATAGATGCCTGGCGTGTTGAACATTCGCAGCACCAGTCACCAACAAAAGGCGGTATCCGCTACAGCGAAATGGTTAATGAAGATGAAGTAATGGCGCTGGCGGCGCTTATGACCTATAAATGCGCCATAGTAAATGTGCCTTTTGGCGGGGCTAAGGGCGGTATAAAGATCAATCCGAAAAACTACAATATCCAGGAGCTGGAGAATATTACCCGCAGGTATACCGTTGAGCTGATCAAGAAAAACTTTATTGGCCCAAGTATCGACGTACCGGCGCCTGATTATGGTTCGGGTGAGCGTGAAATGAGCTGGATAGCCGATACTTACGCCACTATGAACCCCGGCCAGTTAGATGCAATGGGCGCCGTAACCGGTAAACCGATCGCGCTGCAGGGCATTGCCGGCCGCCGCGAGGCAACCGGGCGGGGTGTCGCCATTGCCATACGCGAATGTGTCAGCGTGGGCGAGGATATGAAAAGAATTGGCCTGCTGCCCGGAATTTCAGGTAAAAGGGTAATAGTACAGGGCTTAGGTAATGTAGGTTATTATTCGGCTAAGTTCCTGTCCGAGTTTGGTGCGCTTATCGTTGGTTTATGCGAGTTTGAAGGGGCCATTTATAATCCCGACGGGCTCGATATTGAGGCTGTTTTTCAGCACCGGAAGGCAACGGGGTCTATTTTAGGGTACCCCGGCTCTAAACAGGAGTTTAAAAAATCGCATGATGGATTGGAGCAGCCCTGCGATATTTTAGTTCCGGCAGCTTTGGAAAACCAGATCACCGAAGAAAATGTTAACAACATTCAGGCGAAAATAATTGCTGAAGGCGCAAACGGGCCAACTTCGCCGGAAGCGGAAACTATTTTTTATCAAAATGGCGGTATCATTATCCCCGATATGTATGCCAACGCCGGAGGGGTAACTGTATCCTATTTCGAATGGCTTAAAAACCTTTCACATGTGGCATTCGGCCGTATAAACCGCCGCT
>Ga0206978_1135_pt1 | contig 16506 bp, 16 predicted proteins | sample Alteio_BWMinCont_21_FD_153477 | JGI IMG/M metagenome (GOLD analysis project Ga0206978, IMG submission 153477) | Enriched cells from forest soil in Barre Woods Harvard Forest LTER site, Petersham, Massachusetts, United States -... | ecosystem: Environmental > Terrestrial > Soil > Temperate forest >...
AATGATCTTCCTGGTGAAGGAAGAAGTGATTACGCTTGTTCCTGAACGTTCTCTATCTGAACTTCGTGGCCTTGCCCGAGGGCTTAAACCGGGAATCTTGCGTGAGAAAAAAGAACGGCCTCTATGACGAAAGAACGTTCTCTAACGTTGGTTGATTCTTCAGGGTGGATTGAATTGGCTTCGGATGGACCTTTAGCGGACCGTTTTTCGGAATATCTTGAAGAGGCCGGTCAGGTGATTACACCTAGTATTGTAGTCTATGAGGTCTATAAGCGGCTGAAGCGCGATGCTTCGGAAACAATCGCGGATGCGATTCTTGCTCATATGGGAAATACGCGCGTGATTGCATTTGATGACCAACTTGCGATCCAAGCAGCTGAAGTCAGCCTTCACCATGGTTTAGCGATGGCTGACGCCATCATTTATGCGACGGCCCAATCTCACCGAGCCACTCTGGTTACTGGAGATGCCGACTTCAAAAATCTACCAAACGTCCTTTATTTTGGGAAATAACCCCAAACTTAAGCGCGCTATCCCTCCAGTCTTAACGTTGCGTTTTCCATGCTATAATTCAGGTCAGTTTCTTCACTGGGAATGACCAAAAAAATCGTTTTTGTGGGGGGCGGAAATATGGGCGAGGCCCTAGTGGCCGGACTCATTCGTTCCGGGCGATGGAAGGCTTCCCAAATCGTGGTTTGCGATGTACGCCACGACCAGCTTGTCCGGCTCCAGCTGCGCTACAAGGTCCGCGCCAGCGCTGACAACCTGCAGGCCATCCGACATGCCACCGTCATTCTTTTAGCCGTCAAACCGCAGCACATGAAGCATGTGCTGGGTGAATTAAAATCCGCTGTCCGGCCGTCACAGCTTGTTCTTTCCATCGCGGCAGGCATCAAGACGTCCACCTTCGAAAAGGCTTTAGGCAAAGGGGTGCCGGTGATCCGCATCATGCCCAACACGCCTGCACTCATTAGTTTAGGCGCGGCCGCCATCGCGCGCGGGCGCTCGGCGAAAGAGAAGCATGAACATATGGCCCGGGAGATCATGGAGACGGTAGGGACGGTTGTTACTGTTCCCGAGAGTCAAATGGATGCCGTCACGGCCGTATCAGGATCCGGCCCTGCCTACGTTTTTTATTTGGCCGAGGCGATGAAAGAAGCCGGCCAGACTCTGGGACTCGCGCCGCACGTGGCGGACCAATTGGTGCGTCAAACGATTAAGGGCGCGGGCACTCTGCTCGCCCAGTCCCATGAAGAAGCCCACACACTCCGGCAGCGTGTGACGTCGCCGGGGGGGACAACGGAAGCCGCTTTAAAAATAATGGAAAAAGCGAAGGTCCGAGCGATCTTCTTAAAGGCGCTCAAAGGCGCCGCACAAAGATCCCGGGAGCTCTCCCGGCAACCATCGTAGGAGGGGAACGAATCGATGATCATTCGTATACGCGTGATTCCAAATGGAGTTGAAAACGAAGTGGTGGGCCGTATCGGCAGCGTCGTTCGAGTCAAAGTCGTGACGCCTGAAGTCAGCGAAGTGGCCAATAAAGTTCTCATTAATTACCTGGCGGAGTTTTTTGAAGTGCGTTCCAATTCGATTCACATTATGCGCGGTGAAAAGGCGCGCGAAAAAACCGTTCAGATCGTCGGTCGTTCTGAAGACGAGCTGAAACGGGTCATGGACAATATTCCCTAAATGCCCAAATCTTTTCCGACAATACGAGCCTTCTTATGGAAGAAGGGCAGTCTCCTGCTTTTAGATCAGCGGCTCCTCCCGCACCAGATTAAGTGGGTGAGGTGCCGAACCTGGAAGCAGGTGGCTAAGGCCATCACGGATATGGTGGTGCGCGGCGCTCCGGCCATCGGGTGCGTGGCGGCCTACGGAATCGTTTTGGCGGCGCGTCAGAAAGCGCTTCCTCAAGCCTTTGAGGGTTTGTTAAAGGCGCGACCGACGGCGGTGAATCTGCGCTGGGCACTGGAGCGGATGCGCCAAGTGTCAGAGGTGAGCCGGGATCTGGAGCGCGAAGCTTTGGCGATCGAAGAAGAAGACCGGCGAGCGAACCGCGCCATGGGCCAATTGGGAGCGGCTCTTTTACCGGAGAACGCTGTGGTCCTTACGCACTGCAATACTGGGTCTTTGGCGACTGCAGGCCTTGGAACGGCTTTTGGCGTGATATGGACAGCGCATCAAAAAGGAAAAATTAAAAAAGTGATCGCATCGGAAACGCGGCCGTACCTCCAGGGAGCTCGTTTGACCGCTTGGGAGCTGCAGCAGGAGAAAATTCCTTTTGAACTTATTACAGACAACATGGCGGCACATCTCATGAATGCGGAGAAAATGGATGCCGTCATCGTGGGGGCCGATCGCATTGCCGCCAATGGAGACACCGCCAATAAGATCGGAACCTATTCTCTGGCGGTGCTCGCGCGTCATCACGAGATTCCATTCTATGTAGCCGCCCCCACTTCCACCGTTGATCTTCGTACGCTGTCTGGAAAAGAGATCCCGATCGAAGAGCGGTCCGCCAAGGAAGTGACTGAGGTTCGCGGTCGCTCGATCGCACCGAAAAATACCAAGGCGCGTCATCCCGCTTTCGATGTCACGCCCGCGGACTTCATTGCCGCCATCATTACTGAAAAAGGGGTGGCGAAACCGCCTTTTATTGACTCGCTCCGAGAACTCTGCAACAGCGTTCCCCTGGCCGTCATTTAATTCATCACCTATGGACTATTCAAAGACTGTTAATTTACCGAAAACTGATTTTCCCATGAAAGCCGATCTCCCCAAACGGGAGCCGGTGATGCTGGAACTATGGGAAAAAGAAAAGATTTACGAGAAAGCCCTGGCGCGCCGGCAGGATCAAAAAGGCAAAAAGCAGTTTATCCTCCATGACGGGCCTCCCTATGCGAATGGGCATCTTCATTTGGGCCACGCGCTGAACAAGATCCTGAAAGATATCATTGTCCGCTCGAAGACCATGGCCGGCTATTACGCCCCTTATGTGCCCGGCTGGGACTGCCACGGCCTGCCGATTGAGCTGCAGCTTATGAAAGAGCTCAAAGTGACGGATAAACATAAAGTGGACCGCACTACGTTCCGCGAACAAGCGAGAGAGTTTGCGCAAAAATTTGTCGACATCCAACGCCAGGAATTTAAGCGTATGGGAATCCTGAGCGATTGGGAGCATCCGTATCTAACGATGGCGCCTGCCTACAAGCAGACCATCATCGACTGTTTCAAGGATCTTGAAAAACGCGGATATGTCTACCGCGGCAAAAAGCCGGTCTATTGGTGCACGACGGATGAAACGGCGCTCGCCGAAGCCGAAGTGGAATACGAAAACGACCCGGGACCTTCCATCTATGTGGCTTTCCCGCTGCATTCGCCGCCTAATTTTAATGAGGACGCCGGAGGGCACGGGGACGAAAAGAAAGCAGAGCTGTGGACGAGCGGATCGGTGGCCTTCGTTATTTGGACGACCACCCCTTGGACGCTCCCGGCGAATCGCGCCATCGCCGCTCATCCGAACGAGGATTATGTTCTCTTTGAAGAAAGCGTCAGTAAAAAGAAATATATCGTAGCGGCCAAACGATTAGAAGATTTTCAGAAGACCTGCGGATTTTCGGGTCAAGTCCTAGATCACACGTCCGGAGATACGTTCAAGGGGGCTTTTGCAGAACATCCCTGGATCAAGGATCTCTATGTGCCGGTCTTACTCGCAGGGTTTGTCGCGATGGATACGGGAACTGGCCTCGTGCATATCGCGCCCGGCCACGGCGTGGAAGATTTTGCGCTCGGCGTCGCGCACGATTTAGAAGTCTATTCGCCACTCGACGACAGGGGCCGTTTTACGGAAGATGTCCCCGAATGGAAGGGGCTGCACGTCTTTAAGGCCAATCCCCTCATTGTGGAATTCTTAAAAGAAAAAGGCGTGCTACTTCACAGTCAGGAAATTACACACTCCTATCCGCATTGCTGGCGCTGTCACAGGCCGGTCATTTTCCGAGCGACGGAACAATGGTTCCTCGATATCGATAAGAATAAACTCCGTGAACGGCTTTTGAACGAATTAAAGAAGGTCACTTTTTATCCAGAATTTGGCAGGAACCGCATCACAGGGATGGTCGAGAGTCGACCCGATTGGTGTTTGTCGAGGCAGAGATTGTGGGGAACAGAGATCCCATCAAAAGAACCGCAAAAAGAGCCTGATATTTTTGATGTGTGGTTTGAATCTGGTGTGTCCTGGGCCGCTGTTCTTAAACAGCGTCCAGAACTCGCCTATCCTGCCGATATGTATCTGGAAGGGTCCGATCAGCATCGGGGTTGGTTCCAGGTTTCACTCATACCTTCGGTGGCACTCGAGGACAAAGCCCCCTTTAAATCCGTTTTGACGCATGGGTTTGTGATGGACGGCGAAGGCCGTCCCATGTCGAAGTCTCTCGGCAATGTGATCGCTCCCGAGGAGATCATTAAGCAATATGGCGCCGACATCTTAAGGTTCTGGGTGGCTTCCAGCGATTACGGCGGCGACGTGCGTTTGTCGCCGGAGATCTTAAAGGGGTTGTCCGATAATTACCGCAAGCTGCGCAACACATTCCGATATCTCGTCAACAATCTTGGCGATTTTGACCCGGCGAAAGATACAGTCTCCGCCAAGGATCTGCCCGAACTGGATCGCTGGGCGCTTCACCGGCTTCAGGAGGAAATCCACGAGGCGACAGCCGCCTATGAGACCTATCAATTCCATCGCGTGACTTCCCGGCTCGTCAATTTTTGCAATACCGATCTTTCTAGTTTTTATCTCGACGTGATTAAAGACCGGTTATACTGTGATCCGGCGGGGTCGCTATCGCGCCGCGCTGCGCAATCGGTGCTTTATCGGCTTATCGACGCCCTTCTCAAACTTCTGGCGCCTATTCTGAGTTTCACGACGGAAGAATGTTGGCGATTTCTGGGGCACGGCGTAAGCGTTGCGCTGGAGGACTTTCCCTCACCCCCACCCTCTCCCCTGGGGAGAGGGCGAAGCGAAGCGACGGGTGAGGGAGAAGAATTTGTGCATCGCTGGGATTTAATACTTTCATTGCGTAAATACATACTGGGTCGGCTGGAGATGTCCCGTAGTACGGGCACAGTGAAAGCCTCGAGAGAAGCCAAAGCAATCATTGGTATACGGGACAAGCCCAATTTTGATTTATTTTCTACTTATGAAAAGGAGCTCTCTGCTCTATTTGGAATTAGCGGTATCAAGTTAATTCTTGATCCAACCTTGAATGATGTGTGGACTGCTGACGTTCATAAAGCCGACGGAATTAAGTGCGCGCGGTGTTGGATTTATAAGATGGATGTAGGAATTCAGAAACAGTGGCCTGACATCTGTAAAAGGTGCGCGGATGCCATTGAAGTGGAAGAGGTGAAACGATGATTCAAATGACTTCGGAAGAAAGACTTTATGCCATGCGGTTTGGTGGAATCCTGTCGATCGCAGGAGCCGTTTTATTGGTCGATCGGTTCACAAAAGCATGGGTGCGACATCATTTTCAGTTGGGGGAAAGTAAGCGCATCGCGGCGTGGTTCTATCTCACGTATGTGCAGAACACAGGGACGGCATTCGGCCTTTTTCAGGGCAACAATAAGGCGCTTTTGATCCTCGCCTTCGTGATTCTGGGCGCTCTTTTGTACGGAGCCCGCGGCCTCACGGAGCGCGGCGGGTTCTGGGGCGCGCTCGGCGTCGCGCTCGTTTTGGGTGGAGCTGTTGGCAACGTCATGGACCGAATGCATTTCGGTCAGGTGATCGATTTCTTAGATTTTCGGGTCTGGCCAGTCTTTAACATCGCCGATTCGGCCATTTCCATCGGCACCCTCAGCATCATGATTGGTCTTTTGCGAAAGGAACCTCCAGAAGAGATTCAATAATAATGTATCCGATTCTCTTACACATCGGGCCGCTGACTATTCGGACATATGGTGCCATGGTGGCGCTCGCGTTTCTAGCTTCTCTCCAATTGGGCAGGTTCGCGGCTCACAAACGCCGAATTGGGGAGGCCTTTTTTCTGGATCTGGTGGCTATTCTGATCATGACCGGACTTCTAGGCGCGCGCCTCTTCTATATTCTCGTCAATCTCAGTTATTTCCGTGATCATCCATGGGAAAGCTTCAAGGTTTGGGAAGGCGGATTGGTTTTTTACGGCGGATTTCTTCTGGCGGCCTTTGTCGGCATCATTTTTACCTATTACCGCGGATATGCGGTAGACGAAGTAGCGGATTGCTTGGCACCGGCTCTGGCTTTGGGACAGGGGATCGGAAGATGGGGCTGCTTTTTTGCCGGCTGCTGTTATGGCAAGCCGACCTTCTTGCCTTGGGGTGTCCGGTTTAAAGATCCGGCATCACTCGCGCCTTTAGGGGTTCAGCTTCATCCCGTACAGCTCTATGAATCCGTCGGAAATCTTCTCATCGCGGCTCTTTTGTGGCTGATGTTGATACGCCGAAAAGAAACCCATGGCGACATTTTCTGGCTTTACGTTTTGTTATACGGGATTTTGCGGTTTGCCATGGAAACGCTGCGGGGTGATGACCGCGGGCCGATTTATGGAGGGCTTGCCCCTTCGCAGATCATCGCATTGATCGCCATTTTAGTTTCTGGGAGTATTCTGCTCGTACAAAAGACCACCAAAAATGATGCCCACGCTTAAAATTTCAACCGAGCAAAACGGAAAACGCCTGGATGTGCTCCTGGCGCGGATGTATCCCGACTATTCCCGTTCGTTTCTGCAAAAGTGGATCAAGGACGGACGGGTGACGCGCAGCGGAAAAGAACTGATTTCGAACTACCGGGTGCGAGTGGGGGAAACAATTGATGTGGCGGATCCCTCATCCGGCCTGCGGACACCTTCTCCCAAGGCGGGAGAAGGTATTCCCTCTCCCTTCTTGGGAGAGGGCGCGCCTCGAGCGGGTGAGGGTTTGCCTTCGCCGGTTGTTCTTTTCGAAGACTCGGCCATTCTCGTCCTCAACAAACCCGCCGGGTTGGTGGTACATCCGGCGCCGAGCCACAAGGGAAGCACCTTGGTGGATTGGCTCGAAGACTATTTGGGGCCAAAGGTCACGGGGCTATTCGCCGATTCTTCGCGCCTCGGGGTGGTGCATCGGCTGGATAAGGACACGACCGGCGTACTTTTAGTGGCCAAAACCGTAACCGCCCAGAACATGATCAGCAAACAGTTTCAGGACCGTCACGTGAAAAAATCCTATGTCGCTTTCATCGAAGGCGTACCCGAGTCGCCCAACGGGGTGATTACGGCGCCCGTGGGGCGTTCGCAGAATGTCCCGAGCCGCATGGCGGTGTCCAGCATGGGACGGCCGTCTGAAACATCTTTTGAAGTGGCCGAAAGTCTGAAGGAGGTATCGCTCGTGCATCTCTATCCAAAAACAGGCCGAACTCATCAACTCCGCGTTCATTGCGCGGCGATCGGCCACCCCATTGTGGGGGACAGCACATATGGCTCGCACGCCCGATGGGCGAAGGACTTTGGGATCCACCGGCCTCTCCTGCATGCCGAACGGTTGGAACTGCAACATCCGACATCGGGCAAGAAAGTCCATTTTGAAGCCCCCTGGCCGCAAGATATGAAGAAGGCGCTCCAGTTATTCCGGCGCTCGTTCAAATCTTTGCTCTTGATGGTTTGTCTGTCGGCTGGCGTGAAGCCATTGCGGGCCGATACTCCCGACGCCAAAACAGCGACGCCGGTGAAACACAGAACATCTGCCAGCAGTGATTTGGCCAGTTCCACCAAATCGATTAAACGCGAAATGACCTCCCTTAAAGAGCAATTTAAGGCATTGATCGAAGAAGTCTCGGCGTTGCAGGATCGCGTGACCAGTATTCAATCGAGTTTGGATGAACTGAGTGCTTCTCGTCGCCTGCGTGATTTGGAAAAGGCCATTTCCGACTTAAACGGGAAAGCGGTGAATACCTCCAACGTTACGGAAGATACAAAAAGCCAAGTCTTGGATCTCACTCGTAAGGTGAAAGCGCAGCAGGATCTCTTGGACCAGCTTCGCGATCAGGTGGATCGCCTACAGCGCCAATTGATTCAAAAACAAGCGCACGAAGAACCCACGCCACCGGTGCCGGATCAAGCGGCTAAACAATGAAGAAACGCAAAGGACTTCTGGTCGTGGTGTCGGCCGGCTCGGGGGCCGGAAAAAGCACGCTGTGCCGGCTGCTTTTGAAGCGCCGGAAAAATCTGGTCTTTTCCATCTCCGCCACCACGCGCATGCCTCGGCCCGGCGAGAAAGACGGGAAAGATTACTTTTTTGTGACGGAAGCGGCCTTTAAGGCGATGCGTCAAAGGAAGGAACTGGCCGAATGGGCAAGGGTCCATGGGCAGGACTACTACGGAACGCCGCGCTCCTACCTGGAGAAGATGCGCAGCCAGGGTAAGGATGTCCTATTGGATATTGATGTGCAGGGAGCCATGCAGGTCAAACGGCGGTTTCCGGACGCTATTTTGATTTTTGTCACAACCCCGACCTTGGCGGACCTGGAAAGGCGGCTGCGTTCTCGGTCCTCAGAAACGGAACGCCAGATCAGGCGGCGCTTGGCGGATGCCCGCCAAGAGCTCGAATTTCTGCCCGAATATGACTACAATGTAGTCAACGACCGCATCCCTCTGGCTCTCAAACGACTTGAGGCGATCCTGGACGCTGAATCCCACAAAATTTCAAAAACGAAATCATAAGGAGACATCATGGTTGACTTATTCTTAGACCCGAAAGTGCTCAATTACTCCGCCGACAAATATCAGCTCATTCAGATGACGCTGCGCTGGGCCCGCGCGCTAAAAGCCAAAGGATCTCCCGATCCGATGCCGGTTTTGGTGGAACGCGCCTTAAAAGAGATCGTCGAGAACAAGATCACGATTGAAGAAATTATGGCTAATAAGATCGTCGTTGAACCGGTGGCCGAAGAAATCCCCGCGGTGGTATCCGTCGCTGGCGAAGGCAAAGCCGAGCTCGCTCCTGACATTGAGGAAGACGGCGAAGCCAAGAAAACCAAAAAGAAAAAGAAATAAGGCAGATGATCCTTCTGGGTGTCACCGGTTCGATCGCGGCTTATAAGGCTGTCGAGATTCTGCGGCTTCTTATGAAAGCCGGCCGGGACGTCCATGTGGTGATGACGCCGTCCGCCACGCGGTTTGTGGGGCCGCTCACCTTTCAGGGTCTCTCCGGGCACCCCGTCTTCTCCGATACTCTCGATCCTCAGGCCTACCAGATGGCGCATTTGGCGCTGGCGGAAAAAGCCAAGGCCGTCATCATTGCGCCGGCCAGCGCGGAATCTCTATCACAAATGGCGCGCGGAGGGGCCCATGACCTCGTTGCGGCTTCGGTTCTTTCCGTTCCACGAACCACCGCCGGAAAACTCAAGGTCCCCGTGTTCATTGCTCCGGCCATGCATGAGTCCATGTGGCTTCATCCTGCCACCCAGGCGAATGTGAAGACACTTCAATCCTACGGCTATCAATTCATTGGCCCCGAAAAAGGCGATCTCGGCCGCACAGGGGATACGGGAATGGGCCGTATGTCGGATCCTCAGACGATTGTGGCCCAGCTTCTAAAGATTCGTGCGCGTTAGCAAATACTTCAACAATCTTCGCGATAAGAAAGTCATGATCACGGCCGGTCCCACGCGTGAACATTGGGACCCGGTCCGGTTTTTGTCGAATGGGTCGAGCGGGCAAATGGGTGTCGCCTTGGCCCTCGAAGCGGCACGTTTGGGCGCCAACGTCACGCTCATCCTCGGTCCTATTCCCGGACCCATCCCCCGAAAACGGAAAAATCTGCGAGTCCTCCGCGTCGTTAGCGCCGAGGAGATGGACGAGAAGGTGCAGGAATATTTGCCGGGAACAAGAGTTTTTGTTGGAGCTGCGGCCGTGGCCGATTACCGCCCCGCTGTCATTCTGCGCCAGAAGATCAAAGGAAAACCGGAGAAAACAACGCTCAATCTTCTACGCAACCCGGACATCATCGCCAAAGTGGCCAAGCGCGGCCCCAATAGGCCGTCGGTGGTGATCGGATTTGCTCTAGAGACGCAGGACGTTCTGGAAAATGCCTCCGACAAACTCAGAGACAAAGGCTTGGATTGGATCGTAGCCAACCGGGAAACCAATTTGGGAGCTCCCGAGGGGTCCGCCACACTCCTCTCCCGGTGGCAGGAACGCATGGCCATCGGACACATGACGAAAGAACGCTTGGCGAAACAGATTTGGAAGGCTCTTCTGGATAGGCCAGCACTATGAATGATCAAAAAAAGATAATGGCTGACACGAAGCAGTGGATCGAACAGGAGAAGGTGTGGGATAGCTCCCTTTACGCAACATCAGAGACCAGGATCGAAGTGGCGGGGACACGAAACAGCGGAAGCACGGGACTGCGGAAGATTTTCGCCGCTCCGTCCATAGCCTCCGCCTCACCGATGATAGGCTCCGCCTCTTCGGACCCAGGGAAGACGGCCGCTCTGCAGGTGCTTTACGAACGCTACAAGGACTGCACCCGCTGCCAATTGGGCCACAGCCGTATCAAGTTTGTCTTCGGCGTGGGCAATCCAAATTCGGAAGCGCTCTTCATCGGGGAAGGCCCGGGCTACGAAGAAGACCGGCGGGGAGAACCCTTTGTCGGAAAGTCAGGGCAGCTTCTCGATAAGATGATGGCGGCGATCGGTCTCTCCCGCCAAACAAACGCTTATATTGCCAACATTGTGAAGTGCCATCCCATGACGAACCCGCAGACTCCTGACGCCCGCGGTAACGATCGCCCGCCTTCACCGGAGGAAGTGGCAACCTGTTCTCCAATTCTTCTCCAGCAGATCGCGATCATCAAGCCAAAAGTTATCATGACGCTGGGGTCCCCATCGACGAAGATGGTGCTGCATACGAAGGATGCCATCACGGGCTTGCGGGGAAAAATGGTGGCCTTTGATGTGGATTATTTTTATCCGCCGATTACAGACCTGGAAGAACTTCGGATTAATGCGGAAACGCGTGAAACTTTAAGAAAAACGCAGGTCATTCCTACCTACCATCCCGCCGCGCTCTTGCGCAACCCTAACCTTAAACCGGAATCTTGGACAGACCTCAAGCTTTTGCGCGACATGCTTGCGAAAAGCACGCACTAGGAATTAGTTGGGACTTACTTTTGGTTGATGGGGGTGACGAGGTGCGACTGGGTACCCGCGTCTTCGACAAGACGTGCGGAAGGAATAGCGGAATTACTTTGCGCCGCCGCGATGAGTCGTTCTTGAGCGGCAATAATGGAGGATGCGTCCATGGTGTTCCCACTCGGGTATAGGGTGGTGTATTTGAGCGGGTCGCCGACGGTCGCCGGCGTCACAAAGCTCTTGGCATTGGTGATGGTTGGCGAGGATGCAACAAGGTCATTTGAAGAGGCATTCACAAGGGTTCTGGTTTTTGAGGCGACGCTTTCCGCCCCAAAACCACCACCAAAGCCACCGCCCCCGATACCTCCGCCAATACCGATAATGCCGCCATCTACAGGGTTCGCACCGGGCGTGACCGAAAGGGAGGCATCAATGATTTGAACGCCGGAACCCACCGGGTTTCCCAACACTACACCAGTCCCAAAATTTTGACCAATATGAAAGGCAATCTGTTTCAGTCCTTGAGTGCTGATGGGAAGCGTAAGGTCGACGGTATGTTCCAGGCCATCCGAAATATCCATGGTCGTAGAAAATTGCAGATTATTGACATTGTTGGGGTCTTCGTTTCCAATGGGTCCGGTGATTCCCAACTTCTTGGCGCCATTAACTCCTTTGACAACCAGGTGAAGCGTATAAGGAATGGCGATATCCACAGGGGTTGAGAAAATATCGGCTGCGGAGGCAAATCCGGTGGGACCTCCCAGATTGGTCAACGTAAAACCATTGGTGCCATCGGTCTTGGCCGCATTGCCAAAAAGGGTATAGTTGGCGCTGTTTGTTAAAGAAATTATCCCGGAGCTGGACGAGGAATTGCTATGCATTCCATGAATTATCCATGCAAGCCCAAGTGCGAAAGCGCCGATTATGGCATATCCCCACCATTTCATAAGAAGAGTCTACCGCGAAGCCCGCGTAGAGTCGATAGGCCGCAGGGCTAGAAAAATTCGTCTAACAGGCCCAGGAAATTTTTGGGCCCGCTGTCTCTGCTGAACGACGTTTTGATTATTGTCTGGCCCAGGCTAAAGGATCGACGGAGAGCAGGTTGTAAATCGCGGCCATGGCGGCGACATCGGCGGGAGGGCAAATCCAATCATACCCGGTTTGGCCTTGCCGGGAGCCATAAAGCCCAGGTCCGACGGCGTACGAGGTGGAATGCTGGGCGATAAACGCCTGCATGCTGCTGATATCGGTGGTCATCTGGTTTAGTGTTGTGCTCGGGACTTGGCCTTTCCCTTTTCCATTTCCATAATAGCTTTGAAGCTGCTTTATGGCATTGATCCCACCCGCGGTCCATTCCGGGGATATCAGGGATTCATTCTCTGGATAAAAATTACTGAAATCCAGCCCATCCAACCGTCCTTGGCTACCCGAATCGGTCATGCTGGTAATGGTGCCATTGGTAGACGATGCCGTCCGGCCCATCAGCTGCCGGGTGGATTCCCACATCCTGGCGGCCGCGCCCGCTCCGAATGTCGAATCGATCAGTTCCGGTCCCAAGGAAGAGATGGCCCATGTTCCTCCGCCGTCGGTTGAGACCGCCGGATTGCCATTTAAATCCGTACGTGCTTGCCAGTGCTGATTGGTCGGGTTATAGTACACATCCCAATAAAACATTCCGGTGGCGGGATCCATTATCCCTTTCTGCGAGAAATCGGGTTTTGCCGGATCCGGATAAATCGTTGCGTTCTGCAGCCAATTCATAATACCGTCCTGGCCTTGTTTATACCGGGGATCTCCTGTGAGCGTGTAAAGCGCGCCCAATGCCGCGTAAGCGCTGACATTATTTTCTGTATTGCATTGCTCAAAAGGGTCGTGAAACGCATCGTAGGTGTTTGTCGGGGAGTAACGAATGCAGCCCTGCGAATCACCGTGCGCTGCCACTAAGGGGGCGGGCGGGTTCTGCAGGAGGAGCATCCCATTGCCTATGTCGCTGATGAAATCGATGTAAGGCTGCAGCGTAGCCGCCGGCACGGTACTTTTGGCGGCCTGCACGTACTGCGCGATGGCCAGCACCAGCCAAGCGTTCGGACCGGTATGGGGCGCAAAATAATTCCAGTCAGGAGTCTGAGTCCCATCGGGCTGTGTGGTGTAAGTGTATTGACCGTTCACGCGCGTAAAATCAAAGAGATAAAAAGATTCCCGTCCGGTGACCGGATCAGTTCCGAAAGGCTGGAAGGCGGCCGTGGGCGAATCGGGTACGGCCCGCAGTGCGAGGTTGCCATAGACGGGATTCAAATAGGCGTCAATCATTTTCTTGCTGTCAGCCATGTCGCCCGATTCGATCAATGCCATGATGGCTAAAGACGAATCATAAAGACCTATTCCTTCACGAATGATCCGGTTGGAGTCGCTGTTGTTTATGACGATTCCGCGCAAGGATCGCGGCACTGCATAGGTTGCCGGCAAGCCCAGGTTCGTGCCTGCGCCTTGGCTTAGAATAAAATCGACGGCATTGCTCAGAGTCGTAAAAGGTTTTGGCCCTGACGGAATGAGCGGCCGTCTCGGAACCGGCGGAAAAGGTCCAGGGGTAGGGATTGGACCGGGGGTGGGTCGTCCGAGCTGTATGGCATCGGCGTCAACGGTCGCTCCATGAGGATTAAAACTCGTGATCGTGGCCGGATTAAGCGTTCCAAGTGCGACTAAATTGGTGATGCGGTTTTGCTGTTCTGTGAGCGTCGCTTGATCTGGAACCAAATCATAGCTCAAGGGTGAACCGACTGCCTTGGTGGCGTCCATGGCCGATAGCGAAAATGCCGCCGAAATGACGTTAATGCCCGTCAAAGCCAATACCATGGAAATTTTGCTGATTGAAAGTTTCATGGGAATTCTTGTTCAAATAGTCTAAAGGTTCTGGGGGAGATTTAACATGGGCGGACAGGCTAATAATAAGGGCCGAAAAGGCCTAGAGAATAACTAGGCCTTTTCCTTGCCGGACTACGGACGCTTTGATATGGTGAGCGGATGGCAGATTCCTCTTATGTAGAAGTGGCGTTTCCCATACCCCTAAACCGCACGTTTCATTACCGCGCCGAAGGCGGGCCTATTGGGGCTCGTGTTTTGGCGCCTTTTGGCCCGAAGAAGAACCTCGTCGGTTATGTCGTAGGCCGGATGTCCGAAAAACCCTCGTTTCCGACCAAAGAGATCATTCATTGGATCGATGAAGTACCGTTCTTAGATCAAACTTTAATCGATTTGGCGCGGTGGGTGGCGGACCGCTACCTGTGCTCCCTGGGCGAAGCGCTCGCCTGCGTGGCGCCGCCGGCGCTGGCGGAGCCAAAGCGAAGTCGTCCAAAGTCCGAAGTTCGAAGTCCGACGTCGGACCTCGGACCTCGGACCTCGGACATAAAGTTAACCACCGAACAATCCCGCGCTCTCGCTCCCATTCTGGCGGCGGTTGAAGCGCAAAAATTCCAGCCCTTCCTCCTGCGCGGGATTACGAACTCCGGTAAAACAGAAATTTATCTCCGCGTGATGGATCAAGTCATTGAACGGGGTCGGCAAGCTTTGTTTTTGTTGCCGGAGATCGCCCTCACGCCTCCTTTCATCGACCAATTGCGTCAGCGCTATGGCGATGAAAAAGTCGGGATGTGGCACAGCGGTCTTTCCGGCGGAGAGCGTTACCGCACTTGGACGGCGGTGAAGAACGGAGATATCCAAGTTCTTTTGGGCGCCCGCTCGGCTGTTTTTGCTCCGTTCCCGAAGCTGGGGTTGATTGTTTTAGACGAAGAACATGAATCCGCTTATAAACAGGAAGATCGCCCCCGGTACCATACGCGGGAGGTGGCCATCAAGAGGGCGGAACTCTCTTCGGCGGTGCTCATTATGGGAAGCGCGACTCCCAGTCTCGAATCTTATTGGAAAGCCAAGCAAGGGATCTACACTCTTCTGGAGCTCACTTCTCGCGTCGAACAGCGGTCGTTGCCTCCCGTCGAATTGATTGATAGACGTCCAAAAAGCGTGGAGCGTGGAGAGTTGAGTGTAGAGGGTAAATCCACCTTCCACTCTTCACGCTCTACGCCATTTTCTGTCTTCAGCGAACCTCTGAAGCTCGCCATCGAACAGCGCCTCGCGCGACGCGAACAAATCATGCTATTCGTGAACCGCCGCGGGTTTACGCCGTTTCTCCGGTGCAGCAAGTGTGGGTGGGTGTCCCGTTGCTCCCGCTGCAGTACCACGCTCACGCTGCACGTGAGATCGGACGGGCTGCGATATATGCAATGCCACGCCTGTTCGCGGCGCGAACCTTTTCCCGTAGATTGCCCTTCCTGCCACAGCATGCGGCTGCATCAGTACGGCATCGGCACGCAAAAAGTGGAAGAGGAATTGAAAAAACTATTTCCTTTTGCGAAGGTGGCTAGGCTCGACCGAGACATTGCCTCTCAGCGGCGCCTCCATGAAAAGATCTACAGGGATTTTGTGAGCGGGAAACTGGATGTTCTCGTGGGGACGCAAATGATCGCCAAGGGTTTTGACTTCCCGAACGTGACCTTGGTGGGCGTCGTGGATGCGGATGTCTCGCTTCATCTGCCCGATTTTCGGTCGGCCGAACGAACGTTCGATCTCCTGACCCAAGTGGCTGGCCGCACCGGGAGAGGGATGTCTAAAGGCAAAGTTCTGGTCCAAACGCATCATCCTGAGCATTACGCGCTGCAGGCGGCTCAGGAACATGACTTTGTCCGCTTTTATGAGCAGGAGATTCCGGACCGGGAGCGCTTGAAATATCCCCCTTTCTGTCGTCTGGTCAATATCGTCATGCGCACCACAAAAGAGACCGCCGCTCATCAAGCGGTGGAAGATCTTTTTGCGAAGCTTGAGAAATTAGATTCTGGAGTCGATCTCCACGGGCGCCTGTTTGGGGACCATCGCCACTTTGACCGGTTCTTGAACCGGCTCCGGTTCCGGCGCCGCCGGCTTGGGAGTGGCCTTGGGCACCCACTTGTCACCTTCGGACGTATCCGGACCGGCTTGCGCTTCAGGAGCACTCGGTTGCGTCTTTTCGGTAGCCAGTAATTCTTCTGTCGATGGAACTTCTTGAACCTGGTTCGAAGCGGGTCGCGCCGTCACAGGGGAAGGGTGTACAACCTCCAGATCGGGCAGGGCAGCGGGAGCAGGCTGCTTGGGCGATGGCTTTGACGATTCTATGGACTTGGGCACCCAATCTTCATTCTTGACCTGCGTTTCCGCTGGCGGCATCGGCTTGGCTTCCTCCAGTTTCGGCTTCTCCATATGCCGCTTGGGGGCTTTGTGTTCTGTGCGCTCCACCCAGGTTGTATTGGCCACTTTCACTTTGCCGTCTGACGGAG
>Ga0206978_1133_pt1 | contig 16433 bp, 13 predicted proteins | sample Alteio_BWMinCont_21_FD_153477 | JGI IMG/M metagenome (GOLD analysis project Ga0206978, IMG submission 153477) | Enriched cells from forest soil in Barre Woods Harvard Forest LTER site, Petersham, Massachusetts, United States -... | ecosystem: Environmental > Terrestrial > Soil > Temperate forest >...
GTTGTTCGTGAACAAAAAAACCAATGAAGTCCTTAAAGACAAAGCGGTACAGGAACGCATTGTTAAATCATTCGAGGAGGAGGGGGCCGATGCCTGGTATCGCCGCCCGGCGCAGGAATATCTCGGCAATCTGAAAGCCGAAGATTATCTGCAAGTGTTCGATATCGTCGATGTGTGGTTTGAATCCGGCTCGACGCACGCTTTCTGCCTCAATCAGGATCTGGGAGTTTCCGAATGGCCTGAATTGCGCTGGCCGGCTTCCGTTTACCTTGAAGGGTCGGATCAGCATCGCGGCTGGTTCCACTCGTCCTTGCTCGAATCCTGCGGCACGCTCGGCCGCGCGCCGTTTGAAAGTGTGGTCACGCACGGCTTCATCGTTGCGGAGGATGGCAGCCAGCGCAAGCTCGCGCAAAGTTTTCTTTTGCCCGGCGATTTCCACTGGTTTATCCAGCGCGATGAACCATTGCGGCGTGGTGCGGAAAATCAGCGGCGCTTTCGAACGCCAGGAATGCGGATAAGAATGGCTGATGTTTTTCTTTGCCAGCAACGCACCTGCCTCGATCAGCGCCTTGATAACGGCGCCATTGGCCTCACCTACACTGCCATCCGGCTTATAAACATATAAACCTGCAAACCCCTTAACATTCGGCAAGTAGCGGCCGTCATCCCCGACCGTATCCTTGAACTCGATTTTATATTTTTGACCGAGACTGAAATCGTCTTCGCCATGGCCGGGTGCGATATGGACGAAACCGGTGCCGGCTTCGGTGGTGACGAAATCGCCGGGATAAAGCCGGACGTCATAGTCGAAATAACCTTCGGCACCAGCACGACCGCGATAGGGATGAGAGCAAACCACGCCGTTCAAATCGTCCGCTTTTAATTTCGCGACAACCTTCGCCCCGATCTTGGCTTCCGCGGTAAAACTTTCCTGCAAATCTTCGGCGACGATTAAACGCTCACCACTCTTCGCCAGGCTACCTTCTTTGACCTCGGCTACTTCCATCAAGAGATAATGAAAATCCCCATACGCAATCGCGCGATTGGCGGGAATGGTCCACGGCGTCGTTGTCCAGATGACGATGCTAGCACCGTCCAAATCTTTATTCGCCGCTTTGATGACCGGAAACTTCACCCACAGCGTTGTTGATTTGTGATCTTGATATTCGATCTCAGCTTCGGCCAGCGCGGTTTTTTCGACGACCGACCACATCACCGGCTTCACGCCTTGATACAGCAAACCGTTATCGAGGAATTTGTAAATTTCGCGCAGGATTTGCGCTTCGGCCTTTTTGGTCATCGTCGTGTAGGGATGGCCCCAATCGCCCGTCACGCCGAGACGCTGAAATTCTTCCGATTGCACGCCTTTCCATTCTTCGGCAAAGGCGCGGCACTCGGCACGAAATTGCAGCTTCGGCACGTCGTCCTTGTCTTTGCCTTTGGCGCGGTATTGTTCCTCGATCTTCCATTCGATGGGGAGGCCGTGGCAATCCCAGCCCGGCACATAGGGGCTGTCATAGCCGAGCATTTGCGCGCCGCGCACCACGATGTCTTTTAGAATCTTGTTGAGCGCGGTGCCGATATGAATGTTGCCATTGGCGTAAGGGGGCCCGTCGTGAAGAATGAATTTCTCGCGGCCCTTGCTGGCCGTGCGCAGGCGACCGTAAAGATCCATCGCCTTCCAGCGCGCGAGCAGATGAGGCTCCTTTTCGGGGAGGTTGCCACGCATGGGGAAGTCGGTCTTCGGCAGGAAGACCGTGTCCCTATAATCGGGTTTGGCGTTTTCGCTCATAACATCAAGATAATGGCCGGTTTGGCAGCGGTAAAGGATTATCGGCCATAGGACGAAAAGGCGAGCCACGCCTTGGCCGCCTCCATATCCTGATTAATCTGCTCGCGCAGCGCATCCATATTGGGAAAACGCTGTTCGGGTCGCAGAAAATGCAGCAATTCGACTTCCCATTCCTGGCCGTAGATATCCTCATAAAAATCGAACAAATGGAATTCGAGCATTTCCTGGTCGCCGCCGACCGTCGGGCGCATACCTATATTAGCGACACCCTGACGGGCTTTAGGCTCCCCTACTCGCCCGGCAAGCACCACGTAAACACCAAATTTTGGTCGCAGATATTCGCCGAGCGCAATGTTGGCGGTCGGCACGCTCATATCATGCCCGCGCTTTGCGCCATGCTCGATCACACCGGCAATCGACCAGGATCGGCCGAGGAAATGCTCGGCCGTTTTCAGATCTCCTTGCTGCAACGCTTCGCGGGTGCGTGAGGAGGACATGACCTCGCCTTGCGTATCACGGAAGGGCGTTACTTCGGTGACGCCGACGCCATGCGGCGCTAGCCATTCGCGCAGCTTGCTGATATGCCCGCCGCGCGCATGGCCGAATACGAAATCGAAACCAGCGACGATATGCTGTGCGCCACAATCGGCTAGCAATACCTGCTCGACAAATTCCGTCGCGGTGAGTTTTGAGAATTCGGGCGTGAAGGTGCGCACGATCACATCATCGACACCCAGCGCGCGCAGAAACCGAATCTTGGCCGGGCCGGGCGTAAGACGGAACGGGGGGATATGCGGCTTGAACAACGAACGTGGATGCGGCTCAAACGTCAGCACGCGCGCCGGAATGCCCATGCCGCGCGCTTTTTCAATGGCAGCTTTAACAACAGCCTGATGCCCCAAATGCACGCCATCAAAATTACCAAGCGCAAACACGCCGCCTTTAAGGGCGGGGGGTGGCTTGGACGCAAGGGGATCCGAATTGGGCAAGAGACTTATTCCCGATAAGGGTGATTGGTATGCAAGCCGGTTTATGATACGAGGAAACGCGTCCCAATCTCAACATCCGTGAAATGCGATGGCCGACCGTCTTTCCTCCCCGCCAGCCGAAATTCCGGATACTGCTTATGCGTATTACATGCGTCCCGATGGCGCGCGGTTACGTTACGCGGTTATGGAGCCGCAAGGTACGCCACGCGGAACATTCCTAATTGTGCAGGGGCGGCGGGAATTTATTGAGAAGAAATATCTGGAGGCCGGGCTAGATCTTCTGGCGCGCGGATATCGGATTATCCTGTTCGATTCTCGCGGCCAGGGTTTGTCGAGCCGGCTTTTGGATGGCGCGCGGTATCAATACGATCATCTGACCGATTTTGGCATTCAGGTCAGGGATCTGAGCGCGTTTTATCACGATGTGGTGAAGCCTCGTCAGAGCGGGCCGCTATTCCTGCTTACACATTCGATGGGCGGGCTAATTGCGGCGCACTGGCTAGCCGAGCATCCGGAGGACGCAGCCGGCATCAAAGCGATGATCTTGACGGCGCCTGCTTTTATGATCGGCGTGCCTTCCCTAAGCCTGCCGATCAGCCGCGTTTTGACGAAGCTCGGCCGCAATGAACACTATGCCGCCGGGCAGCATGATTACGGCGGCGGTGATGGGCGGTTTGCGAACAATCTGCTTTCGCATGACAGCAACCGATTCAGCGTGATTGAAAAATATTTCAGCGCCAATCCAACATTGAAAGTGGGCGGCGTGACCTGGGGCTGGCTGGTTACGACATTGAATGCCATGAAGCAATTGCGCCAACCGGGTTATCTCGAACGCATCACGATGCCAACTCTCGCGCTGTTCGGCGGCCAGGATATCGTCACGCCGTCCGCGAAGATTATTCCGCTGGTCCGCCGCATGCCGCTGGCCGAGATCGTTACAATCCGCGGCGCATGGCATGATTTGCTGAATGAGGCGGATGCTTATCGGGATCAGGCGTGGCGGCATATCGATGGGTTTTTAAAGCGCGTTAATCGCGGATAATCGTCATATCCACACCCCGCGCGTCAAGCGTTAGCTTGACCGGTGCGCCGAAGGGCAACGTCGTGTGATATTTGCCGTGGCCACAGGGGAAATCGAAGCAGAGCGGCACGTCTGGCGGCAGAATATCGAGAAAAATATCCCGCAGCTTTTTGCCGAAGGGTCTGTCGCCCTTGCGCGCAAAACCGGTTTCACCGTCGAGGATATCCACCATGTCTCCAACGACAACCGCGCGAACGCCTGCAAATTTTCCTGCCAGTTTTAGGTGCTGAAGCTTGTCGGCCATTTTGTAGATAACCTCTTCGGTATCTTCGATAAAGAGGATCGCATCTTTTGCCGACCAGTCATAAGGCGTGCCGATTAAATATTCCAGCAAGGTAATGTTGCCACCGATGAGGTTACCCTCCACGCGGCCGGGCCGCACGCAATCGACATCCGGGAAACGCAGGCGAAGATTTTTTTTGCCGCCAACCATCGCTAGCAATTCATCCAACATGCGCGGATCGTTATTGCCGGCGAAGCTCACAAGCATCGGCCCATGATAGGTAACAAAGCCGCAGCGTTTATTGATCGCCTGTAACAGTACGGTGATATCCGAATAGCCGATAAACGGTTTCGGGTTTTTCTTGATGGTTTTGTAATCAAGCTTGTCCAGCAGCCGGATCGAACCGGTGCCCCCACGCGCGCAAATCACGGCATCGATCGTGCGGTCGGCGAACATATCCATGATCGCCTCGGCCCGTGCCGCGTCGGAACCGGCGAGCTGCCCGTCTTTAAGATAAATCTGCGCATGCACGACCACGGCATAGCCTCGTGCCTCAAGCAAAACCTTGCTATGCGCGATCCATTCAGGCTTCGGCCAGCGCCCCGGCGAGACCACGCCGATGGTGCCGCCCGGCTTGAGCGGAGGCGGAAAAACGGCGGCGGCTGATGATTTTGCTGTTGATGGCATCGCTGAGAAACGTCCGGTTGATCGATTGGATTTGGATGCCGTTCATGTTATCACAGGCTGCGGCTGCGACGAGAGATAAAATTGACTTACACGCCCGACGAACTACTCAAACTTATTCATGACACCGGGGCCCTTTCCATCTGGGATCGGAAAAAAGGCCCGGTCTTTTGGTACATCGCCGGCGTACCGGGACCTTTTTATATCAATACCGAATTGTTGCTTGGCGCGGCACTGGCAAAAGAATTGCTTAAAGGCATTGATAACATTCTTGCCAACACACCAGCCGATGACCCCGCTCCCCGCGTTTCTCAGCTAAACGGTTTAATTCTGGGCGCGGTTAAGAACAGCCCTGTCTATCAACAAATCGTCACCACTATGGTGGATCGCGCCAAGAAAGAATTTAAGGCGGGTTCTTACAGCTTCATCTCCGGCGGTGAGCGGCGCGATTGGCTTTTTTCCATACCTTTCGCCAAAGAATGCGGCCTTAAGCATGTTTTTCTTTTCAAGAACAAAACCATTTACTGCGAACAGCCTCTGCAGCCACAGGAAGCCGGGCTGCATATCGCCGATCTCATCAATAATGCCGTCAGCTACACCGATGTGTGGCTACCGGTACTGGATAAAGCGGGCCTGAAGTGCGGCGGAACCGTTTGTATTATCAGCCGTGGCACGGACGGCGTCAAAAAACTGGAAGCGAACGGCATCAAAGTTATTGCATTAAATAATATCGACCTGGGTTTCTTCGAACGGTCGCAGGCGAACGGCCTCATCGCGGCGGAAACCCTAGTTGAAATAGCGTGCCACTTCGCCTCACCCAAAGAATGGGCACGAAAATATGTGATGGGAAATGCAGACGTATATAATGTCAACATTATCGACGCGAAATCGTTCGAGCGTCTGAAATCTTTTTTTGCGAATGACCCTTGGGAACTACGGCCCAAATTTGGATCTTTCTTCGCCGCCATGCAGAAAAAAATTGCCGCGCGTTAAAAAATTAAATCCTCTTCCCACCGACCGGATCAACACCTTTTAATTGGTTCATGCGGGCGATTTGTTGATCGATATAGGTGTTGATCATACCGACCTTGTTCTCGCGGATCAGTGAACGGACCGGGTCACCGTTGTTGTGTTCTTCGGTGAAGACGTAACGCAGATAAGGGCCCTTAGCAGTCAGCGTCTGATGCCATGCCGCCGTGATGCCTTGCGCCAGCATCATATTGGCGCCACCACCGAGGCTGCGATCCGCCAGATGCATGAGGCCCATGAAGCTTTCTTCGACCGAACCGGCATGGATCGTGGTTATGACCAAATGGCCCGTGGTCGCAGCGCGTAAGATTTGCTCAGCCGCCGCAGGAGTACGCACCTCGCCGACCAAAAGATAACGCGGCGTCCAACGCAGGGCGATTTTGAGCGGCGAAGCCCAATCTTCATCCCTCACCTGTACCTGATAGCAATAGCCGTATTCACCAACCGGACCATCAAGCGCATATTCGACCGGATCTTCGACCGAAATCCCGACGCCGCCGTAGCGCTTGAGATAATCCGCGAACAACGCAAACGAGGTTGTTGTCTTGCCGTGCCCCGTCGGGCCTGAGATCAGAATAAGGCCATCGCGCTTGCCAAGCCCACGTAGAAAATCGGAGATGTTTGAGGCCAGTGACAGCTCTTCAAGCGAAAAGACACGCGGGCTGATGCGGCGCAAAATCACCCATTCCTGACCGTTGGCGAGCCGTTGATAAGACAGACGAAAGCGCATGCCATCATATTGATAGTCGGCATCGGGATGCGCGATATTGTTATGCAGCTCGTTTGCGATCAGCAGACATTCCCCCCGGTAGTTTTGAGGAAGAACGCGGCTCCAATTGTTGGTGTAATCGCGAGCCGGCGAGCGATAACGGCCTAGTCCTTTGCCGCCATCGTCGATGCGCACATAAAGATCCATAAACGGCAAATCGCGCAAACGCCCCGTACCAGGGGTCTTAACTTCGGGCGGCTGACCTATTCCTGCGCCTTGATCCATCCGTCATGCCTTTTTGGTTGTCTTGTCGTCCGCGGCAGATGGCGGCGATTTCGGCGCTGCTCTTTGCGCAGCCGCCCAGGCCTTCATGTCGTCCGGCGAAAGCGTAGGCGCTGCACCGGTTGAAGCCGGAGCGGCCGGATTGATGCCGGCAGCGGTAGATAAACGCGCGGCAGAACGATCGATGTAGGTCGACATCATGCCGATCTTATTGTCGCGTATTAGCGAACGGATCGGATCGCCAGGCGAATCCGGTTCTGTGAATACATATTTAATCTGAGGACCGGTTTCCTTCATCGTCTGATAAACCAGCGCCGTAAGGGCGGCCGCAAGCATATTGTTAGCACCGGGCCCCATCGCCTGTTCGGCGAGAAAGATAAGGCCCATCAAAGCTTCTTCCGGCGCACCGGCATGCACAGTGGTGATGACAAGATGGCCCGTAGTCGCCGCGCGCAAAAGCTGTTCGGCTGCTTTAGGCGTGCGGATTTCGCCGACATAAATATAACGCGGTGCCCAGCGTAAGGCGCGCTTGAGGCATATCGCCCAATCTTCTTCTTGTTTCACTTCGACCTGGTAGCACATGCCGCCTTCGCCATGCCGGCCCTTGAGCATATATTCGACCGGATCCTCAATCGTGATCGCGGTACCGCCATAATTAATCAGAAAATCCGCCAGCAGGCCGACAGCCGTCGTGGTTTTGCCCTGACCGGTTGCGCCTGAAACAAGAATCAAACCGTCACGGACGCCAAGGCCATGCATATGGTTATAGATGTGTGGAGCAAAACCAAGTTTTGCGAGTTCTGGAATGACGGTATTAATACGCCGTGCGCATACCCAGGAAGTTCCGTCCGACATTTTTTGCCGCGACAGACGGCAACGAATGCCTTCGAAATCCAGCGATCCGTCGAAAGTGTCTTGCATCGCTTCTTTTACCGTCATCATAAAACGGTCGATGACCAGCTGATATTCCGCTGGCACAAACTGGCTAACCAGTCCCTTCCCACGCTCACGCGAACGGTAATAGGCCTGGTCCTGCTTATCGAGCCGGACGTAAAGGTCGATGAACGGCAAACTATCGAGTGACAATTCGCTCATAAAAACTCCCGAGGGGAGCTTTCAGGTTTTAGCGACGCGCCAAAGAACCGGTGAAAGCGGAACAAAGGGTACTATTTGTCGCCCATTTCCAGTTAAGATCGGCTTAATTTCCTCATTAAATTGCGGCGATTTCTCAAGTGTTATCAAATCGTTATTGACGGAAAGGCCATAAAAAGCCGGCCCAAAGCGGCTGGCAAAGCCTTCCAGGCGATCAAGTTTGCCGGCCTCGTCAAAAACTTGAGCATAAAGCGCCATAGCATTGACAGCCGTAAAGATACCGGCACACCCGCAGGCGCTTTCCTTAGCGGTACGATCATGGGGCGCTGTATCGGTGCCAAGGAAAAATGCTGAAGAGCCCGAGGTCGCGGCTTTAACGAGCGCCTCGCGATGCGTCTCGCGCTTAGCGACTGGCAGGCAGTAAAAATGAGGACGAATTCCACCCTTGAACATCGCGTTACGGTTAATGAGCAGATGATGCGCCGTTATGGTGGCGGCAAGTTTACCGGATTTGCCTTCGGCCCTTACATAATCGACGGCTTCGCGCGTCGTTATATGTTCAAGAACTACTTTAAGTTCAGGCAGATCGTGCCTTAGCGGCTTGAGAATTTTTTCTATGAAGATCGTTTCGCGATCGAACACATCAATATCCGGATCGGTTACTTCGCCATGCAGTAAAAGCGGCATGCCAATTTTCTGCATACGCTCGAGTACCGGGTAAATTTTGCGGATATTGGTTACACCTTGCTCGGAATTTGTCGTTGCGCCTGCGGGATAAAGTTTTGCTGCCGTGACGATGCCCTCTTTATGGCCTTGGGCAAGATCTTCGGCGTCAGTCATGTCGGTAAGATAAACCGTCATTAACGGCGTAAAAACCATGCTTTTCGGGAGTGCCGCGAGAATTTCATCGCGATAAGTCCGGGCACGCGCGGCCGTGGTTACAGGCGGCTTCAGATTGGGCATGACGATCGCGCGGCCAAAAACACCGGCCGTGAACGGCAGGACTGCCTTGAGCATTTCGCCATCGCGCAAGTGCACATGCCAGTCGTCAGGGCGGGGAATGGTTAACATTAGGGATCAGGGGTCAGCATTCAGGGATCAGGGCTCGACTATTTGGTAGCACAAGTAAAAAAAGTAAAAAAGCGCTGTAGACTGCTTTCATGCAAATAATTCGCATGTTATCAAATGATTCGTTTCCCTGATCCCTAAATATTGACCGCAGAGCCCTATGCCCATTCAACCCCGCACGCCGCCTGGAACACTTGAACTTTTGCCGCGTGAGCAGCTTGTTTTTCAGCACATGCTCGATGTCATTCGCCGCGGGTATGAGCGCTTCGGTTTCGTGCCGATCGAAACGCCGGTGTTCGAACTGAAAGATGTGCTGCTGACAAAATCCGGCGGCGAAACCGAGAAACAAGTTTACTTCGTGCAATCGACCGGCGCCATTCAACAAGGTCATGAAGCTGATCTCGCGCTGCGTTTCGATCTCACCGTGCCGCTCGCACGTTATGTCGCCGAGCACGAACACAAACTTGTGTTTCCCTTCCGCCGCTATCAAATCCAACGCGTCTATCGTGGTGAGCGCGCACAGAAAGGCCGCTTCCGCGAATTTTATCAATGCGACATCGATGTGATCGGCAAGGATAAGCTCGACCCCGCTTTCGATGCCGAATTGCCGGCGATCATCGTGCGCATTTTCGAGGAGCTGAAGGTTGGCGATTTCACCATTCATTTCAGCAATCGCAAGGTGTTACTCGGCCTTTTGGCCGATGCCGGCATTGAGGATGCCGAAAAACAGAAACTGGTTTTGCGCGAGATCGACAAGTTCGACAAAATAGGTCACGACAAAGTAAGAATGTCGTTGCTCGAGCTCGGCCTCGACGCGGCGATGACCGACAACCTTCTTCGCCTGATCGGCCATACCGGCAGCAAGGAAGACGTGCTTGCCGATTTGCGTGCGCACAAAGCGACCCATCCCATTTTCCGCCAAGGCCTCGCCGAGTTGGCGCAGATGGTGGATATGCTCAAAGCGCTGGGCGTGCCGGAAAAACGGGTGCGGCTTAATCTTAAGATCGCGCGCGGTCTCGATTATTACACGGCGACCGTTTACGAGACGCTGATCGACGCGCATCCCGAATTCGGCAGCGTTTGCTCGGGCGGCCGCTACGACGATCTCGCCGGGCTTTACACCAAATCAAAGCTACCGGGCGTCGGACTTTCGATCGGGTTGACGCGTCTGTTCGATCAACTGCGCGCGTCCAATCTTTTGCCGAACGTGCCAAACAGCGTGCAGGTGCTGATCACACAAATGGATCCGACGTTAAGCGGCGCCTATCTGGCACTGGCGTCAGAACTGCGCCATGCCGGATTTAACGTCGAGAATTATCTGGAACCGGCCAAACTCGATAAGCAGCTTAAATATGCCGACCGGTCGGGCATTCCGTTCGTCATTCTGCTTGGCTCCGACGAAAAAGCCAAAGGCACTGTTATCGTCAAAGATCTTGCCGCCAAAGCTCAGTTCGAAGTGACGCCGGCGGCGTTGATCGAAAAATTGCGCACGCTGCTGCCGCAGCCGGGTTGAGGAGATTGAAGCGTGTCGCCCTTACGATCACATAATAATAATGAGCCCGAGTTTCCTTTCTATCGCATGCGCACGCCGCGTCTGTTATGGACGATCCCGATCCTCATCATGCTCGGCATTTTGACGGTCTTCGTCGTGCTGTTGCGCGACGAAATGCATACGTCGCGCTTGCAGGCTCAGTGGATTACCTATTACGACAATCTTATTCATTTCAACCTGGAGCCAGGCCCCAATCCGGCCATGCGCTATCCCAGCAATGGCCCCTACAATCAGCGGCTCGGCTATACGTATCTACCCTTTTTTGTAAAATCGCTGGAGGCGGGCGATTATACGGTCGCCGCGCAAACGCGCGCATCACCGACCTACGATTATTTTATGGATCGCGGCCTGTATCCGATCTATCGCGCCAAAACGACAACCGGCCTTGAGCTGTACGACCGCGGCGGCAGGCCAATTTACGACGCAAACTATCCGGCGCATGTGTTCGCAAATTTCGAGTCCGTACCGCCAGTCTTGGTCAACACGCTGCTGTACATCGAAAACCGCGATCTCATGAAGGCCGTGCCGCCGACACATAACCCGGTGATCGAATGGCGGCGGTTTTTTTATGCAGCGTTCGGGCGAGGTTTGCAAAAATTCATTCCCGGCATCAACACCGGTGGCGGCAGCACACTAGCGACGCAAATCGAGAAGTTCCGCTATTCGCCCAACGGTGAAACGCATAATGCCAAAGACAAGCTGCTGCAAATCGCTTCGGCCTCAATGCGCATTTATCTGAACGGTCCCGACACGGAAGCCGCGGGCAAACAATTGGTGTTGGATTATTTCAACAGCACGACGCTCGGCGCACGGCCCGGCTTCGGCGAAATCAACAGCATCGGAGATGGCTTGTGGGCATGGTTTGGTATCGATCTGAATGCCGCCAACATCGCTCTCAGCCTGCCGGACGACCCGGATTCCTTGCGCGTCAAAGCGCACGTGTACCGCGCCGCCCTCGGCCTTATTCTCGGGCAACGGCGCCCGAGTTATTATTTTTCGACCAACCGCGCCGCGCTCGACGATCTAACCGATGCGACGCTCGACCGGTTAACCGATGCCGGCGTCATCTCACCCGCCTTGCGCGACGCAACCAAATCCGCGAGCTTCCGCTTCCTCGCCGATCCGCCATCCCTACCCCAACCGCCTTATATCGAGCAGAAAGCAACCAACGCCCTGCGCACACATTTGCTGGGGATGCTGGGGCTGACGAAACTGTACGAACTTGACCGGCTCGATCTCGCCGCGCGCACCACGCTGGATGAAGGGACGCAGCAAAAAACCGTCGAGTTCCTCAAGCAAATGGGCAACCGCGATTTTCTGGAGAAGAACGGGCTTTATGGCTTCCGTCTGCTCGACCCCTCCAACGATCCGACCAAAATTAAATGGAGCGTGGTCATCTATGAAAAAAGCACCAGCGAGAACAAGATCCGTGTTCAAGCCGACAATATCGACGAACCATTCGATATGAACGAAGGCATGAAGCTCGATCTCGGCTCGACCGCAAAATTGCGCACGCTGGTGACATATCTAGAGATCGTCACCGAATTACACAGCCGCTATGCCGGCCTTTCACCTGACGATTTGAAAGATCTGGCCGATGACGCACCCGACCCGATCACGCTATGGGCGACGACCTGGTCGGCTTCGCATCCCAAAGCTCCCCTGCACGATATGCTGGAAGCGGCAATGGATCGCCGTTATTCGGGCAATCCCAGCGAAACTTTCTTCACCGGCGGCGGCGAACATCATTTCGTCAATTTCGAAAAAGAAGAAGACGGCCGCATTATGGACTTGCGCGAGGCGTTCTATAATTCGGTCAATCTGGTTTTCGTTCGCCTGATGCGCGATATCGTCAATTACACCATCGCGCAATCGCCGCAGAACAAACAGGAATTGATGGATGATTCCGAAGTCGCGGCGCGGCGCGCTTATCTGGAACGCTTCGCCGATCAGGAAGGCAGCGCGTTCCTTAATCGCTACATCACCGATTATGAGAATCTATCACCTGCCCAGGTGCTGGAAAAATTGGCAAACCACGGCCGCAAAAGCGCCACCGCGCGCACCATTATGTTCCGCTCAACACGGCCCAAAGCCGATTTCGCCGCTTACGCGGATTTCATGACCAAGCACGCCGATATAGCGCTGGATCGGGAGCAGCTGCAGAAACTTTACAATGATTACCCGGCCGATCGTTATTCGCTGGCCGACCGTGCTTACATTGCCAGGGTGAATCCGCTCGAATTATGGCTCGCCGGGTACCTGCAAGCTAACTCGCATGCAACACGCAGCGCCATCCTCGAGGTAAGCGAACCGGTGCGGCTTGAAAGCTATGCGTGGCTGTTCCATCCGCACCTTAAGCGCGCGCAGGACACGCGCATTCGCATCATGCTGGAGGAAGACGCTTTTGCCAGCATTCAAAAACGCTGGGCGCGGCTCGGTTATCCGTTTGAACATCTGGTGCCGAGCTTAGCGACCGCGATCGGCTGCTCGGCCGACCGTCCGGGCGCCTTGGCGGAACTGGTTGGCATTATTCTTAATGAAGGCGTTCGCAAGCCGACGGCGCGTTTTGAATCCCTGCAATTCGGCGCCGGAACGCCATATCAAACCGTTCTGATCCGCAACGGCGATAAAAATTCCGTGCAATCGCTGGATCCCGCGATCACGCATGTGGTGAAGGAAGCGATGATCGGCGTGGTTGAAGAGGGCACCGCCAAACGGGCGAAAGGCGTCTATATGGACGCCGCGGGGCAACCTTATCTGGTGGGCGGCAAGACCGGCACCGGCGATCATCGCTATGACGAATTTGGCGCCGGCGGCAAACTGATTTCCTCGCGCGTGATGAACCGAACCGGCACGTTCGTGTTCTTTATCGGCGATCGTTTCTTTGGCGCCATAACGGCACATGTGGCGGGTGAGGAAGCAGCCAATTATAAATTCACCAGCGCCCTTTCCGCACAAATGCTGAAGGCGCTGGCGCCGGTCCTGACCCCGCTGATCAACGGCGCGCCGCTGACCGCGCAAAATGTTACGGCGGAAAATACCCCGCATCCCTAGGCTTGCCCCCGATTTACACTTCGCCTAACTTCATCATTCATGAAACGCCCCCTCCTGCCTCTCTGCCTCCTTTTTGCGATCTTGCTCGGCCTGCCCCCCATTGGCTTAGCCGCATCTCCGGCTGCGCCGAAAATGCTCGGAACGTTCGGCAGTTGGAAAGCTTACGCCACCAGCGGCGACAAGCCGGTATGTTACATGACGATGAGCGTGCACTTTCGCCGGGCAAGAAACTCAAACGCGGCGATGCCTTTTTAATGATCACGCACCGGCCGGGCGAAAACAGCAAAGATGTCGTGAGCTATAAAGCCGGATATAATTTCAAAGCATCAAGCGATGTTGCTGTTATAGCCGGCAAAAAATCCTTCGATCTTTTCACCGACAAAGACACCGCCTGGTCGCGCGATCCCGGCACCGATCATGCGCTGGCAGCCGCCATTCGCAGCGGCTCGACCCTCAAGATAACAGGCTCACCGTCGATGAAGGGCGTTGCGTCTGTATCGGATTCAATCCCCCTCAAGGGTGCAGCCGCCGCCTATGATGCCATAAGCAAGGCATGCGGATATCCCGTGGAAGCCCCGCCGAAACCGGCAACCAAAGCGGCAACGGCCCATAAAAAGAAGTCCGCCAGCCATTAAAAAATAGCAGCAAAACCCGGTTTTTCTGCTATTTGTTGCGGCATGGGAATAACCAACCACGCCAAAAGCTTCGCGCCGCCAACGGGCAGCGACGGCAAGCGCAATCTGATCGGCCTCGAATTCGATGAGCTGAAAGAGGTGCTTCTTGCACATGGCTTCGAGCCGTTTCGCGCCAAACAAATCTGGTCGTGGATTTATTTTCACGGCGCCACCGATTTTTCAAAAATGACGACGCTGGCGAAACCGGCGCGCGAAAAATTGGCCGAGCATTTCACCGTTAAGCGGCCCGGCGTTTCGCAGGATCAGAAATCGTCCGACGGCACGCGCAAATGGCTGATCCGCATGAATGACGGGCAGGAAGTCGAAGCGGTCCACATTCCCGAAAAAGACCGCGGCGCGCTGTGCGTCTCCTCGCAAGTCGGCTGCACCCTCACCTGCCATTTCTGCCATACCGGCACACAGCGCCTGGTGCGCAATCTGGAAGCCGGCGAAATCGTGGCGCAAGTGATGCTGGCGCGCGATGCGCTGGGTGAATGGCCATCGACCAAAGAAGACCGGCTGCTCACCAACATCGTTCTCATGGGCATGGGCGAACCGCTGTTTAATTTCGAGAATGTCGCAAAGGCCATGCGCGTCATCATGCATGGCGAAGGCATTGCGATCGGCAAGCGTCGCATCACGCTATCGACCTCCGGCGTCGCGCCGATGATCAAGCGCTGCGGCGATGAGCTTGATGTCAATCTCGCCGTCAGCCTGCATGCGGTAACCGACGAGTTGCGCGATCAGATCATACCGATCAATCGCAAATACCCGATCAAGGATTTACTGAAAGCTTGCCGCGAATATCCCGGCCTCACCAACGCGCGGCGCATTACGTTCGAATATGTGATGCTGAAAGGCGTCAACGACAGTCCCGCCGACGCCAAGCAACTGGTGCGCTTGCTGCGTGGCATTCCATCTAAGATCAATTTGATCCCCTTCAACCCCTGGCCCGGCGCGCCGTTCGAATGTTCGGATTGGGATGTGATCGAAAAGTTCGGCGATATTGTGAACGCCGCCGGCTTCCCCAGCCCCGTCCGCCGCCCGCGCGGACGCGACATCATGGCCGCCTGCGGCCAACTAAAATCCGCTAGTCTGCGCGTGTCGGCGGCGGAACGCGCAGCGATTGAGAAGATCATCAAAGAGAAGGAAGCGGCGCAGGGACTAGCTTCAAACGCTTAACTAAAATAGGCAAGACGACTCGCTCGAAATTTTTCTCTCCCCGCGAATTTTATATTCATTTCAATATGATCCGCTGTACGCGATGACTGTTGCAACCGTGCTCTTGATTTCCGCATTGCGCGGGATCAGTGTCGCGCTCTTCAGAGAATAAGATATTAATAAACTAAGGCCTCCAGTTATGAACCTAGTTGCTTCCCACGGCGGCGATTTAACGAAGGAGGCGGCGTATAGATTTATTCGCGATGGCGTAAGAAGTGTGCTGCACCGCTTCTCGAAGCGAGACATGACTGTTGGCACATTAATCAATAGCTTTAGCCATTATCTTTCTGCTTTCTTTTACTCGACCAGGGACGACCCAGACACCCCGCAAGGTGCCAAAGTCGATATTACCGGTAGATGCGGTCACATTCAGTCGATGGAATCTTCTGCCGCTAGTCTTATTTATCTCTCCAAGCTTCTTAAGCATCATCCAGATCAACAAGAAGTTCAGAACCTTCTTGATCTCGAAGACATACGTTTTCCTAAGCTCATTAATGTTCTCGCTACGCCCGACGGCGATTACAACATGCAAATTGTAAACTTCCCTTCGGTGCGAGGTTTTTTTGATGACATTATCATCGCCGAGCGTTTACCAGACATAATTGAAAGCCGGCTTCAATCCGCCAAAGACGATCCCCGAATGCAGATGGCAGGAGAGATAGAAGATTATTTGGCTGAATTGAGATTGTTAATGACTTTGCCTGCAGCTGAAATACTCAAAAGGCATCGCGAAGGCCAGCCTCTCCAGCATCAAGATCTGTTTTCTAGCAGAAAAATGCAGGAACAACAGCAGCAGCAACAGCAGGCGCGAGATCTACGAGTGCGCAGGCAATCTAATATTGTTGCCTTCAATTGCTGATCACGAAAACCGATTACTCCTCGCAAACCCATTCGGTGCAATCCTTCCCGCCTGCGCACGCTCGCCGACCCAATTGCGGAGGTCGGTTTCGGTGCGGTCGCGGTCGCCGGATTTCCACACCAGG
>Ga0206978_1125_pt2 | contig 16231 bp, 16 predicted proteins | sample Alteio_BWMinCont_21_FD_153477 | JGI IMG/M metagenome (GOLD analysis project Ga0206978, IMG submission 153477) | Enriched cells from forest soil in Barre Woods Harvard Forest LTER site, Petersham, Massachusetts, United States -... | ecosystem: Environmental > Terrestrial > Soil > Temperate forest >...
CTCCCATCGTGCGGAGGGATCAAGCCGCCCGATAGCCTCACCGGCTCACGAGTAGCACCGCGGAGAAACAGGATCAGAACGTCGCGCCCGCCAACGTCGAAGGCGCACAGGCGCTCGTCGGATTGGAGGCGCCGGAATCCGAAAAGACGCTCGTAAAACTGAGCGGCCCGGGCGAGATCGTCAACGTACAGACAGGTCTCAAGGACTCCGGTGATACGCGGCATGGAGTCCTCAAAAGCCTTCTTCGACCAAGCGCTCGAGGGTGGGTGTGGAGGCCGCCGCAGGGCGGCGCGTTTCGAGCAAACGCTCCAGGTACTTGGCCAAAATGTCGGCTTCGATATTGACGGCGTCTCCCGGGCGGAGCGCCTGCAGATTCGTGTTTGCGTATGTGAAGGGAATAATCGCCGCTTCAACAACGTCTGTCGCGAGATTCGCTACCGTGAGGCTTATTCCGTCGATGGCGATGGAACCTTTCATGGCTACGTAGCGCAGTAGCTCCCAAGGCAAGCGGACGCCAAGCCACCAGTTCGCGCCGTCTGGATCGACGCGAGCCACGCGGCCGATGCCATCCACGTGACCCTGCATAAAATGGCCGCCGAATTCCTTGCCGGCGGTGAGCGGGCGCTCAAGATTCACGCGAGCGCCGCGTTTCAATTCGCCGAAGGCGGTGCGCCGAAGCGTTTCCGAAGAAAGATCTGCGGCGAAAGTTTCACCGTGGATTTCGACAATCGTGAGACAGCAGCCGTTGACGGCGATGCTGCCGGAAATCGCGAGCGACGCGGCGAGCGGCCCGGCCTCTACGCACAGCCGAGATCCTTGGCCGCTCGTTTGGAGCGACTCCACCTTCCCGACGTGTTCAACGATTCCGGTAAACATCGCGCAGGTATCCTTCTACTGCGAAATCAGGGCCGAATACTTCGGTGCGGAGGTGTGAAAGCTCACGGATTGGCAGAGAGCCTGCGAGCTTTCGCTTCCGTAGACCCGGAAGGGAACCGCCGAGACCGACGAGCATGGGCGCGTAAAATAAGCGAACCTTCTGGACGAGGTCTGCTTGGAGCGCTGCTTGATTCAAGAGGGGGCCCGCTTCAAGCAGCACACTCAGAATCTCGCGGCGGCCTAATTCATCGAGTACAGCGGCGAGGTCCGGCCGGCCACCGCGCGGCCGCACGCGGCAAATTTCCAGGCCGTGCGCGCTGAGCTGTTTCGCGCGAAGGCTCGAAGGACTCGCGCAAGTAAAGACGAGCAGATCGCCTCGCGCGGAGCCAACGATCCGAGAGGTCGGTCTGAGCCGCAAACGCGAGTCGAGGATCACACGCAAGAGTGCACGGCGTCTCGGGAGGCTGGTGCGATCGGTGAGCAGCGGATCATCGGCAATGATCGTGCCGATTCCGGTCATGATGGCGTCCGAGGCGTGGCGCATGCGTTGGACCTCGGCGCGAGAAATTTCCGAAGTAATCCAGCGAGTCTGATGGCCGTTACGCGATTTCGGAAGGACCAGGCTGCCATCGAGAGTCATGCCGGTCTTGAGAGTGACGAGCGGGCGATGGCGGCGAACCCACCAGGCAAAAGCTTCGTTGAGGCGGCGAGCCTCCTCCGACGAACCTGAAGTGCAACTGCAATCCACACATATTCCGGCGGCACGCAGCTCTTTGAACCCGCGACCGGAGACAGCCGGATTCGGATCGGGCATGGCGGCGACTACGCGCGGGATGCCAGCGGAAATTAGCGCACGTGCGCAGGGGCCAGTGCGTCCAGTGTGGCAGCAAGGTTCGAGATTAACGTAGAGTGTAGCACCGCGGGCGTTTCTCCCGGCAGCCTCAAGAGCGACGATTTCGGCGTGGCGTACTCCGTCGTAGGTGTGAAAGCCTTCGCCGACAACGCGGCCGTCGCGCACCAGCACCGCTCCGACCATAGGATTTGGGCTTGTTAATCCGCGCCCTTGAGCAGCGAGCGCCAAAGCCCGCGCCATCCACTCCTGTTCGCCTGCGACTTCTTGTGTATCCGGAAGTTCGGGCGGCATGCTTTACTCGAACAACGAATTGACGAAGGTTTGAGCGTCGAAAGGCACGAGATCCTCGGCAGTCTCGCCGGTACCCACGAAGCGCACCGGAAGGCCCAATTCGCGCACGATGGGAATCACGATGCCGCCGCGCGCAGTACCGTCGAGCTTCGTCAGCACAATCCCAGTAACGCCAGCACTAGCGGTGAACTCACGCGCTTGCGAGAGGCCGTTTTGGCCCGTGGTGGCATCGAGCACGAGCAGAACGTCGTGAGGCGCGCCGGGCACGAGCTTGGCGGCGGTGCGCTTCATCTTTTCGAGTTCCTGCATCAGGTTAGACTTCGTGTGCAGGCGCCCCGCGGTATCCACGATGACCACGTCCACGTTGCGCGCGCGAGCGGCGGCCAGGCCGTCATAGACGACGGCGGCGGGATCGGCGCCGGATTTCTGCTTGATCAATTCAGATCCGGTGCGATTGGCCCAGACGGCGAGTTGCTCGATGGCGGCGGCGCGAAAGGTATCTCCGGCGCAAAGCATCACGGTCGAGCCATCTTGATGCAACCGATGCGCCAACTTGCCGATCGTCGTGGTTTTGCCGGTGCCGTTTACGCCGACTACGAAAATTACCCGCGGACGGGCATCGACGGGAGCGCCATTCGATTTCCCGGGAACCGCATTCAGGATGCCCAATAGTTGATTTTTCAGCGCGTCGCGCAATTGGCCTGACTCGTTGAGCGCGGCGTGGTCTGCGGCTTGGCGAACCGCTTCGATCATCTCTTTAGTCGTGCGTACGCCCAGGTCAGCGGCGAGCAAGGCATTTTCGAGGCGCCGAAGCTGCTCGGGATCGAGCCGCCGGTCGCCCGTAAATATGCCTTCTACGCGCGCGGCTATTTCCGAACGCGTCTTGCCAACCGACTTTTTAAGGCGATCGAGGAGCGATGGCGGCGGTTCGTTATTGCCAAAAAGCGTGATCATGTTTGTGGCGCCCTATTCGGCGGCAGCGCGGCGGCCCTTTCTTAGCCCGAAAGTGCGCTGAAGGCCCTTCCACTAGCACATAAATGCGATTCTAACAGAAGCGCAGTGAGGCTGCCTTCCAGCGCCGCGCACCGGCCGAGCCGGTTCGAACCGCGATCTGAGCGTAAAGCTATTCGGCGGGTGGCGTGGGCACGTATCGAAGTATATATTTCCTATCCGGAGGAACACCTGATGACCAAAATACTTCCCGCCATCTTGCTTGTATTGACGCTGGCCGCTTCCGCGGCTGGGCAAGACGGAACCCAACCGGCGCCTTCATTTGCTTCCTGGCTGAAGAACGCTTACACGACCAATCGTCAGAATATTTCGCGTTCCGCGGCGAAAGTTCCGGAGGAGTTTTATGGGCTGCGACCCGGCCCGCAAATGGAGGTGCGGACGTTCGGCCAAATTGTCGGGCACCTCGCTAATTTCAACTACTTGTGGTGCTCGCAAGCCAAGGGGGAGAAAAATCCGAATGAGGGCAGGGACCTGGAGAAATTGCCCTCGAAAGCCGAGCTGACGAAAGCTCTCGGCGACGCTTTCGCATATTGCGACGGAGTGTATGGTTCACTTACAGACGCGTCCGCACAACAGGTCGTCGAAATCACACAGGAAGATGGACGCAAAGCGCGGTTGAATCGAGTTTCTTTGCTGGTACTGAATTATGGACACAATAACGAGCACTATGGAAACATTGTCACCTACATGCGGATCGAGAGTATTGTTCCCGCATCATCGGAACCTCGGCAGCCTTAAAAATCGCACTACTGGATGGCGTGCTCCAGATTGCTTGCCGCTCTTTCGATCACGGCGGCTTCGTTTTCGAGCACCTTGGCAACTGTTTCGATCGATTCTTGCGCGAGGTTCCACTGCTTCTGCTCGATCGCCTCGCGTACTGCCGGCACAGTCTTTGCCCCATAGCCGGTGTAAAATCCCGGAGCATAGAGCTGGTGCTTGAACCACGGACGTCCGGGCAATCCCCGCTGGTCGGTAAGCGCGCGTTCGCTTTGAAGGAGCTCGCCGTTCACCTTTGCCAAAGAACCCTGCTTTAGAGCCGCCCCGCTGTCCCTTTCCGCCTGCGCATAAACCTTCTGGTAATGATCGGCGCTGCGGCCCAAAGCATCCACCGCATTTTGTAAAGGGGCGAAATTGAGGTGCGGAGGCACTCCTTCCGATGTGGGAGGCACGGAAGCTACCCGGGGATCGGACGTCGCCCTAAATACGCCTTCGCTGATCTGTCGATTGCGCTCGCGGATTTGATTGGCCTGGTCGTCGGCCAGCCGCTGCAGATCTTTTACATATTCGTGTACCGTCGAGGATAGATCTCCGAAATTAAATGGCAGCAAATCGGCATCCGCCAGGCGCATCGCCGCAATCCCGGCAGTTTGAGCCAAGGCGCGACCGTACATGAAATCGCGGTCGTTGAAATGGATGAGCCAATAGAAATCGTCGTAAATGGAATGATATACACCGCCGTCCGATTCGCCACCATAGTCGAAGTTCATCGAGGCAACGCCGGCAAAGTCGAGGAAGGCCGTATAGTCCGACCCTGAACCCAACGCTTCAATAGGCCAAGTTGGTTTTGAGCGCAATCGTTCGCGATCCTCGGCCGCGCTGGCGTCGGCGATTCGTCTCAATTGATGGCGCTGCCATACGGAAATATCCTGTTCTGGATCGATAACGTCGCGCGCAACCTGGTTGATAAAGCTCTCGAGCGAATGCGAACCGGCGACATTCAGATATCCGCGGCTATGCGAATCTGTGTTGATATAAGCCACGGCGTGCTCGCGAAGTTCGTCCACGTGGGTCTCTACCCATTCCGTCGAGCCGATCAGCCCGGGCTCTTCGGCATCCCAGGCGCAATAAATAATCGTACGCTTCGGTTTCCATCCCGATTTGGACAATTCACCGAGCGCTCGCGCTTCTTCCATTTCCGCGGAAAGCCCCGAGACGGGATCTTGCGCGCCATTGACCCAAGCGTCGTAGTGATTCCCTCGGATGATCCATTCGTCCGGTTCCGAGACGCCTGGCATTCTGGCGATCACGTCATTAATCTGCTTCATGTCCCAGTTGAACTTAACCCGCAGGTGAACCTTGGCGGGTCCGGGACCCACGTGGTATGTGATCGCCAGGCCACCGCGCCATCTCGCCGGCGCCACAGGTCCTTCTAAAGCCGCCAAGAGCGGTTGTGCATCGCCGTAGGAAATTGGCAGCACTGGAATTTTTGTGAACACCTTGACGTCTTCGAATTTCAGCCGCTTGGCCTCCGGAGTCGCTCCGACGCCCGGCGTAAGCGGGTCACCCGGGTATAGCGCCATGTCCATCACGCTCCCGCGCTGAACGCCCTGTGGTGGGCGCCATGCCCCATTTGGGTAGACGTCTCCCGCGGTGTAACCGTCCTCGTGAGGGTCGGAGTAGATCAGGCAGCCCACGGCGCCATGTTCGGCGGCGACTTTGGGTTTTATGCCGCGCCAGGAGACTCCGTATCGGGCAATCACGATTGCCCCTTTCACGGAAATGCCCATTCGCTCGAGATCGTCGTAATCATCCGGCACGCCATAGTTGACGTAAACGAGCGGCGCGGTAACGTCGCCATCAATCGAATAAGCATTGTAGGCGGGCAATTGCTCGGCTTGCTGGTTGGAGGTTGGATCCTCGGGAATCGGAGTTTCCTGTAGCTTGGCTACGAAACGGACCGGCGCGACCATTTCCAGAACACGTTCTTTTGGGGTAGGGAAAAGGATCTGAAACGATTCCACGTGAACATCCCAGCCCCACTCTTTGAATTTTGCGGCCAACCACTCCTCGTCCTGTTTATCGTACGGAGAGCCGACGTGGTGAGGGCGTGCAGAGAGAACTTTCGTGTAATCGCGAATGTTGTCCGCGGAAATTGCAGAGCGGAACTTCTCTTCCCGCTGCTGTTCTGTCCGGGAATCTTCATTCGAGAATCCTGCCAGTTGCGGCGCCGTGTCTTGCTGCGCCAGGAGGGTCCATCCGGCCAGAACGAGCACCGCTAAGGAGGCCGTTCGTCGCACGCTGCCCGCAGAAAACACGTCTCAGGATACAACGACTAGACCGAAGGAATACACTCCGCGCCTAAGGCGCCTAACGCCTGGGCTATTTCCAGGCGCCAAGCAGGCGACGCAGGAGAATAAATTGCCCAATATGGTAGGAATTATGATCTGCGACCAGCAGGGCTTCGCGCAAGAGCGTTTGCCCTTTCCCGTGCGGAATAGGACTGAAAAGATTGTTGGAAGGATCTTTGACGAGCTTCACCATTTCAGCCAGATCTCGCCGGAAGCCCGCCACGCTCGAATCCCACGTGGACGCACTCGGAGGAGCATCGCCGTCAGGCCAATAGCCTTCTGGCCACTGCGGGGATTTATGTCTAGGACCTCGGCTGAACTCGAGTATGTCCCATTGCGCCAGGCGCAGATGTTCCAATAGCCGCCAGGGCGTGAACGGCACTCCTTTCACGCGGGCCCCTCGCAATTCCTCGGGCAGCCCCTCTATAGCCTGGTCGAAATCGGCATGAGCTCCCTTGCCGCGGAGGAGTTCAATCACGTGCTTCCGTAAGGAGGCGTCCCGATCAATGCTCGAACTTCCCTTCGAGATTCGTCGTTTCGCTTTGGATTTCACTCCAATCTCTGCTGATCCAGCGGTGCCATCTAACCGTGTGGTAGACAGGTGCAGATCGCTTAGGACCGGGGTGGTCGCCGCTCGCCACGTCGCAATTCACGTTACAATGCCCGACGACCAACCAGCCGCCAAGTCTACCCCCATTCGGCGAGAGAAACTAAGACCAACCGAGGTCATGCCCCGCCAAGCGAGATGTGCTCGCCTGCTGCTTCCTACCAGAGCAGCTTTAGCCCGAACTGCACCTGCCGCGACGAAGTGGAGGTGCTGGTGATCGACCCGTTAAGGCCGGAAGGAACGGGAGTCGTGGTCGCCCCTCCCGTGCTCGTGTTCGGCGCTTGAACGTAAGTAATCAAGTTTGGCGTGTTGAAATTGGCGCGATTCAGAAGGTTGAAGATCTCCGCTCGGAATTGCAGCGTCAGGCTTTCGCGCAGACGCGTTTCCTTGAGGGCGGAAAAGTCCCAGGTGGCCAGGCCAGGGCCGATAAATGCATCTCTGGGCATGTTTCCGAAGAGTCCGCTATTGCTCGGGGGCGCGGCAAACGCGGCAGGATTGAACCATTCGTTGGGCGAACCGACGATCACCGGCCCGGTAAAATTCGGATTCAAGAACGGCCGAACGGGATTGCGCGTATCTCCGTCGTTCGACGGATTGTAGCTGAGCTGCGGGGTAAACGGGAACCCGGACTGCGCCGTCACAATACTGTTCGCGCTCCACCCGCTCACCAGCGTACCCACGACCCCATTGGAACCACTGAGCCAATGCATTCCGTGACCGAGCGGAAGGTCATAAGAGGCCGTGACGACGCCGATGTTTCGCACATCGTAAGTGCCGAGGCCCCAGTCGGCTCGAATATCGTAAGGATTAGCCACCAGACCGGGTGCGTTGCCAGCCGCTGTGCCATTGTAGGAATCGCCGTCGTCGAGCACCTTCGACCACGTGTAAATGCCTCGCAGAGCGAGGCCGCGGCTGAACCGGCGCTTGAAGTCAACTTGGAGTGCATTGTAGGAGCTGTCGCCTTCGGACATCCACGTCCACGTTTGCGCGAGGTGAGGGTTAGGCTTCGCGGGCGCCGCGCCGGCCGGAGTGAGAGCGATGAAGGGGCTGCCCGTGGGAGCGGTATACGGAACGGTCGTCACCGCGCCGCTCGGGGAGATGGTTGTCAACGTTACCTGGCACTGGGCCCCGGTACAGCCGACAGGCTGGGGAGCATTTTCGTCCACCCCAATCAGTTCGTGGTAGCCGTGCTCGCCAACGTAGCCCACGCTCAGCGAAGTGTTGGGGGAGAGTTCGCGCTCGATGCGCAACGACCAGGTCTGGATAGTAGGCGTGAACATGTCGGGTTGCACTCCTCCTGGCACCAAAGTTCCCGTGAAGGAGGTCGCGTTCGCGGTAATGGGGAGATGTAAACCGCTGATGCAGCCCGTGGACCCCGCGGCATTGGTGCAGGCCGCGATGGTGTACGTGGCATTGGAGGGACCGTTTTGGTCGGCGCGGTAGCCCAACGCATCCTGCAGGTCGTTATAGATTCCGAAGCCGGCGCGGATCACGGTCTTGCTCCCGAACGGACTCCACGCAAGACCTACGCGCGGTTCCGGCAGAAACTTGGCGCGGTTATCGCTGAGGAAGTTTGTCCCCGTCGTCGGGAAGCACTGGTTCGTAGTGCCGGACGTCAGCGAACATTGGGCGACATTATTGACGATGGGGTAATTGGAGGCTCGCCCGAAGGCTTCATTCCACCCGGTGCTCGTCTCGGCTCGCAGGCCGATCGTGAAGGTGAGCCGGGAACTCAGGTGAATCGCGTCTTCGCCGTAAAAACCTCCAAACAGAGCGCGCCAGCTCATCGGGGAAGGCTGCGGGGTATACAAAAGGCTGGCTGTGCCGTCGATCAGGGCGGGCAAGCCCGAGAAGGTCATCTGCCCGTACTGGCTGAGAGCCAGCTCCTCATTGGATTGAAATTGCTGCAGCGAGAAGCCCGCGGTGATTTGGTGACGTCCATGATCGATCGAAACCTGATCCGCGTACGTGTATATGTTTCGAGCCAGGTGGAGATTGCTGCCGTTGTTGCTTCCCGCCAGTCCGACCTGCGTGGGCGAATTGGAGGCTTGGCTGCCGCCGACGACGACGGCGCCCACGGCGGGAGCGTCCGATAGAAAAGGCGCGACGCTTGCGGCGGACGTATTTGGAGTCGGCTCTCCGTTGAAGTAGTATGCGGCGCGAGAGTAGCCGATACGGGCGGTATTCACTAAATTCGCCGAGAACACGTGAGTCTCCTGCAAACTGAGAACTTGCTCGCGAAGGTCAATGACGTCCGTGCTGAAAGGATCGATGGGGGTAGCGGTAACGCCTCCGCTATCGTCAATGGTGTAGATGGCGGCGGCGGAGTCGCGAGAAGAAAAGGTGTGGTCCAGGCGGGTGGTGCCGAAATCCTCGCGGATGGTTTGCAAAGGGGTGCTGTAATAGTTGTAAATGCCGTAACTAACGGGTTGCAGCGTGGTGGGATCCGTAACTGTGTAGAAATTCCCTGAGCCATGAAGCTGGGCGTATTGCGGGGTGATCGAGTCGTTCGCCGGATTATACCCAGCGCAGGTCGGGCACGGAGCCAGCGGCCACAGGTTCATCAGCCCAAGTTGTCCGACCACCGGTGAGACCCGAGGAGCCTCCATGTAAGAATTGTTATCGGGAATGACGGCGACCGAAGTTTGGTTTAAAGATTGGCGGAATCCTTCGTAATTGGTGAAGAAAAACGTTTTGTCCTTCTGCACAGGGCCGCCGAAGGATACGCCAAACTGGTTGCGCTTGAAGGGCGGGGCGGATCCCTGATCGAAATAGTTGGGTGCGTCAAGCGCATTGTTCCGCAGGAATTCATAGAGAGAGCCGTGCCAGTTGTTGCTTCCCGATTGCGTGACTATGATGACTTGCGCGCCAGGATGCATGCCGTATTCGGCACCGTAGCTGTCACGAAGAACGTTGAACTCGCGTACTGCATCGACGCCGAGCAATTGCCCACTGGCGCCGCCGGGCGTCATGTTATTTTCCGCCGCGCCCGTGTACTCGACGCCGTTGAGCAGAAAGAGATTCTGCTGAGGGCGATTCCCTGAAACAGAAAACATATTGGCCGTAGTCGAATTCGAGACCCCCACGAGCGCGCCGGTTTTCTCCCATGTGAAATTTACCACGCCAGGATTGAGAGTCATCAGTTCGTCGAAGCTGCGGCCGTTCAGCGGCAGATCTTTCACTTGCTGTTCCCCGACCAAGCCAGAAATGTCAGCGTTGGTCACGCTCACGGGCGGAGCGTCCTCATTTACCGTGATTCGTTCTGTGGCCTGTCCCAGACGTAAGGCGACGTCGACCTCGGCTTCTTGGCCCACAACGAGATGAATTCCGATCCGAATTGCTTCGGGGAATCCTGATTGCTTGACGTGAACCTCGTAAAGGCCTACAGGCAGCGAAAACACTCGGTATCGGCCTGCATTGTCTGTGACCCCAGCGCGTACCATCCCCGTATCTGCATTCGTGGCCGTGACGTTTGCTCCAGCCACAACCGCGCCCGATGGATCTGAAACCGTGCCGGAGATGGCTGCGGAATCCTGAGCCGAAGCCAGTGGAGCAAGCAAAAACGGTAGAAGAAACAAGATGAGGCCGGTAACAAATCGCAAGCCGTGAAGTTGCGAAGGTCGGTCGATGACGTGCCTTCCTTCTCCGTGCCGCGAGATAAGAAGAGCCTTAACGAAACACGATCTCATTTGAAGCCCCTTTTCAGTTCGAGTAGGAGGCAATGGAGCGCACCCGAAGGCTTACGTTTTAATACGTTAGGAGTAGAGAAGTCAAGTCGATCCGAGCCGATGTAGCTGCGGATATCCTTGTGAAACCTGCCGTTTCCAAGTTGCCCTAATCCTAGGGCATCTGTATTTTTATATGGATGGATATATAATATCGACCTGTCTCAATACGTATTGCGAGCAGGTGAATTCATACGGTTTTGAGAAGTCAATCCTGGCTCCCGAAGATCGGGTGCGGGAGTCAGAGGCACCCAGCGGTTAACCGTCAAGGGATAATTCTCTCTTACTAGGGTGCGGGTTCGGCAATCAAAAATGGTGCGCGAAAAACTGATTACGCCTCGCGAAGCAGCTCAAATCTTGGGCATCAGCTATCCAACCGTAAAGCGGTGGATTTACAAGAAACAGCTGCAAACGGTTAAAACAGCCGGCGGGCATCATCGGGTCCCGGAGTCGCAGCTTAATAAGTTTCTGCATCTCGCTTTTCAGCGAGGTGATGTCAGTCAGCGAAGATCGACTTTGCGACGCATAAGCGGACGGAATCAACTTATTGACAGAGTGATTAGTATCAAGATCGATGGCTTAATAGCTCAAGTTAGCGTGGTGATCGGAGGTCAGCGCATCAACGCTATCGTGACCGCAGATGCCTGTTCGGGAGATGCGACTGAAGACAGGCGAGATCATTGCTGCGCTGACCAAGTCCACAGAAGTAACGCTGCTTCGACCACAGGTCTAGAGCATAAGAATAATGAATCCATCGCTCACGTCTAGGCCGCCGCTTGCGAGTTCGGAGGATAGATGAAAGCCTTTCGCCTGATCTGTTGTCTCTTGCTCGCTTCTCAGCTGTCTGGAATCGCGGCTGCGCAGGAATTGCAGGTCGCGGCTGCAGCGGACCTGCAGTTTGTTTTTCAAGAAGTTTCAGTCAGATTTCAAAAAGAAACGGGCCACGCTGTTAAGCTCACTTTCGGCTCCTCCGGGAATTTCTTTTCGCAGATTCAGAACGGTGCACCTTTTGACATATTTTTCTCGGCTGACGTTGACTACCCCGCAAAACTTGAAGCAGCGGGATTAGTGGAACCCGGAACGCTTTCTCGGTACGCTACAGGACGAATAGCGCTGTGGGCACCGAAGGAATCGCCGATCGATATAAATCAAGGTGTTCAGACCTTAGCCGATGCCAGGATACGTAAGATCGCCATCGCGAATCCAGAACACGCTCCGTACGGGCGCGCGGCAGTTGCTGCCTTGCAACACGAGAAAATCTATGACAAAGTCCGCGACAGATTAGTGTTGGGGGAAAATATCTCACAGGCTGCGCAGTTTGTTGAGTCAAGCAACGCGGATATCGGGATTCTCGCGCTTTCTCTGGTGTTAGCACCTCCTTTGAAGAGTGAGGGAAGGTACTATGAAATTCCTACATCCTTCTATCCAGCGATTGATCAAGCTGTTGTGATCCTGAAATCCTCGAAGCAGAAAGACATCGCTCGGCAATTCCTGAGTTTCCTCAAAAACCCAGAAATCGCCAAATTCATGCGCGGCAACGGTCTGACCGTGCCAGAATCGCAGCCCAGGCAAGGGAAAGCGACGCCGTGAGGTTCAGGACTCGGAGAGTGTGCGCATGACCGTCAGGTTTCTAAGCTAAGAAGCTTTCACTAATGGACTGGCCGGCGATTCTACTTAGTTTGAAGCTTTCATCTTTGGTGTGCGGATTTCTCCTGCTCATCGGTACGCCGATCGCCTATTGGGTAACTTTCTCCCGGTGGCGTTGGAAATTCCTGGTCGAATCGGTTGTGGCGCTGCCAATTGTGCTGCCGCCAACCGTTCTCGGCTTTTATATTCTAGTGGCGATCGGTTCGCAAAGTCCTATCGGGCGAGGTTGGGTGGCATGGTCCGGGCATGGACTGGCATTTACCTTTGAGGGCTTGGTGATCGCCTCTTGTCTGTATAGTTTACCCTTCGCCGTCCAGCCGATGACCGTAGCATTTTCCCAAGTTGATCATCAACTCATCGAGGCCTCGTCAGTCCTTGGCGCATCGAGGTTGCGGACATTCATTCGCGTTATCCTGCCTCTTTCCGCGAACGGTGTGGTAACCGCCGCGGTCCTTAGTTTCGCCCACACGATGGGGGAATTTGGCGTAGTGCTGATGGTTGGCGGAAACATTCCCGGTGTTACACGGACCGTTTCTATCGCGATCTACGACGAGGTCCAAAGCCTAGACTACGTCTCAGCCAACAGAACGGCATTGCTGCTCCTGCTGTTCTCTTTTGCGGTGCTTTCCGTGGTCTATGGGCTCAACCGAAAATCTTGGGCGGCGTGGCCGCTGCAACGGTAAGCCCTGGCTGAGGAGTGATGCAGCTTTCCGTCAATCTGCAGAAGCGTCTCTCAGCAAACTTCGCTCTTGACGTGAAGTTCTCGATCCCTCCTGGCGTTAGTATGCTGTTTGGCGCATCAGGTTCGGGTAAGACCACGCTCCTTCGTTGCGTCGCTGGCCTAATTCGCCCGGACTCAGGTCAGATCAAAATCGGTGACCAGCCACTCTTTGATTCACTCGCCGGAGTGGATGTTCCTGTACGTGAGCGCAAGGTTGGGTTCCTCTTCCAGAGCCTGGCACTGTTTCCGCACCTGAGCGTGGCGAAGAATATAGAGTATGGTCTGGATGGGCTTGACCGGACCGATGCGCAGCAACGCACAGAGAATATTCTCAACTCATTTCGCATCTCAGACGTTCGTAGCCACAAGCCCAGTGAGATTTCCGGCGGTGAGCGTCAGCGCGTAGCGTTGGCACGCGCGCTTGTCACGGACCCGCGCGTGCTAATGCTTGATGAGCCGCTCTCAGCGCTTGACCATCCAACTCAGTCCCAAATCATTGAAGATTTGCGTGCCTGGAACGCCGCGCAACATATCCCCATTCTCTACGTTACCCATTCTCAAAGGGAAGTGTTTGCCCTTGGTGAACGGGTCATCAGTCTCGAAAGCGGCAAGATCCTGAGTCAGGGAACGCCCCACGATGTGCTGGAGGCGCCCACGCATGAATCGCTCGCTCAACTTGTAGGGTTCGAGAACTTCTTCGACGCCACCGTCGTTTCTATTCGTAACGATTCCGGGACGATGCTTTGCAGGCTGGATGGAGCAGAAACGGAGGTTGAAGTACCGCTGTCCCGAGTCGAGGTTGGTTCCAACATCCGTATCGCAATCCGGGCGGGAGACATTATAATTGCTGGTGAGTTTCCGCGCGCGTTAAGTGCCAGAAACGTTGTGCCCGCCAGAGTAATATCGCTGAGGCGAGAAGGCGCGATGGTCATCGCGGAAATGGATGCGGGCAGGAAGTTCGAAGTGCATTTGACGCCCGTTGCCTGCGAATCGCTGGGACTGAAGCCGGACCAGCAAGTCTGGCTTGTAATCAAGACCCACTCGTGGCACCTTGTGGCCCGAACGATGGTCTCAGATCGCCCGCGATAGAGCATGTTCTTGAGGCTGTTCGCTTGGGCTTCTGCGTCGTCACCATTGATTAAAAGGAGAATATGACAATGACCTTGTCCGCGCGGAATAGGTTGGTGGGAAAAGTAACTGAGATCGAATTGGGTGGCGTCGTGGCGCATGTTGTCGTTCAGGTAGGAGAGAACCTCATCGAGAGCGTCATTACCAAGCGCAGTGTGGAAGAGATGAAGCTTAAAGTCGGAGATAAGGTAGCCGCCGTGATTAAGTCTACCGAGGTAATGTTGGAGAAGAATTGAGACTGTTTAGCATCTCAATGATGAAGCACGGGCAAGTCCAGGAGATTGCTGGCGATAGCGGGCAGCCACTCAGCGAATAAACATTGCGGATTCCGCTAATCTTCTGCTCCGGGGTCGCCGTAACAGGGGCCAACTCTGGCGCCACCAGGCACTAGGCTTGCAAGGACTCCGAACCTTGCCGGAGACTCACCTCCAGATATAAGCGCAAGGTTGCTTCATCCTCTGTAATGGTGTTCATTCGCCCGATATTCGTGTTGGCCGTCCGATCAACCGTCGCTCATTGTCCGTTCCGAATCTCAGATATGAAGTCAGCGAAGCGATTCTCTATTTCGCTTCGTGTTAACTCCTCCCTGTTCTGACGGGTCATAGAGTAGCTACTCGTACCTCTCTGGAAGTTTGCGCTGTAAACGTACGCAACGATCGGATTGCCCACAGCTTCGGTAGTGAAGGTTAACGTTCCGCCTGCTAACTCCTTCGACCACGCATCAGTTGGCTTGTCCGCCTGCGGTTCCATTCCTTTCCTCGCCTCCAACGTTTGCGCCTGCCAGGCTCATAACTGATAGCTCAAGTTAAGGAACCAATTGCGGCCTTCCTCTGGAAAGCCAGCCGTGTAGTAGTAGTTCCGGTCGAAGAGGTTCTTGATACCAGCCTGAAGCGTCGCCTTCCGATCGCCGTCTGGTCGATGCTGTCCGACACTAGCGCAGGCGCCGAATTTTCCGCCGATACAACTACTGTTACTGACCCTAGGTGAAAGGGCGAGCCAGGGCTCGCCTTGATAATCTTGTCTACTGCCACACTCAGCTTGTCCAATTGCGGTCTCAGAAGTTCAGTCGAGGGGCGCTCCGGCAGCGGCCCGGGAAGCTCGATCTGCATTTCCGGTTGAGTCGCGGCAAACAATGCCAGCGACGTCCGAAGATATTCCGCATCGGTGCGCCACGCCTCGATATCAGCGGTATTGTCAGGCGGCAATGCTGAAAGGCGCCAGTCCAGGTCCTGGAGGGACAATTTCCATTCCACGGTCGTGCTGGGCGGACAAGCGGACAGCGCCGGTCAGTACAAGTGCAACGATCACAACATGGCGAATGATGCGATTCATAGGTAACCTCGAATGTGAGCTGGATTTGATCGCCGGACTGTCTCTACTCGGTACGTTCATCACAAAAATGTTTGCTCAGGAGCCTAGTTCAAACCTCTTAACAGCCTAGTGCGTTCCTGGCGCAGTTGGTTCAGGACTCTGGTTGCTGCGGAATACTCGGGGTTCGAGGCAGCCATTCTTTCCACGTGTTCCAGCCGTCGGATGGCTTGATCGCAGTCACCAAGGTTGGCGTGGGCTACGCCAGCACACAAATACGGAGTGAGCCATTCTGGCGTCTTCCGAATCTGCTCCTCGCACAGGTCTCTCACTTCCGCCCACTGCCCGTGCTTTTCGAGTTCCTTAATAATTTGAAAGATTGCGAATTCGTTCCAGGTCGACGTTCCCGTGTCGCGGCCGTGCCAAATATGCTTAACCCCATTGAACTCATATCTAATGCCTCCACCTGAGCCGGAGTTTGCCATTTGTCTCACCTCTCGAGCAGGCGATTCCGGGCCTGCGGGTCGTAATGTTACCACTACACTGTCTTGTTTCAAGTACCATTAGGGCGGAACTGGAGAACGGGGAATGAAAACGTCACGAAGACAGGCCGAGGAATCGCAGTTTCGGTTGACCAAACGTCAGTTCTACACGACACTGCAAGGCATGAGACATATGAGACCGATTTCTCTCAGCATTGCGATCCTGTTACTTTGTGTACTTCATTCTGGCGCCCAGTCGGCCCCTGAAGTGAAACTGGTCGTGACGGGTGACGTTCCGACGCCTCTAACACTGAACGCCAGCGACTTGGCGGGTATGCCCCGCGAGCACGTCGATCTGACGGAGCAAGATGGCGAGAAGACAACCTACGAAGGTGTACCGCTTCAGGAGATCCTCAAAAAGGCGGGCATTCCGTTTGGGCGTCAGATGCGAGGTAAAGCCTTGGCGGGATATGTTCTCGCGGAGGCGAAGGATGGTTACGCCGTTTTGTTCAGC
>Ga0206978_1136_pt1 | contig 16224 bp, 8 predicted proteins | sample Alteio_BWMinCont_21_FD_153477 | JGI IMG/M metagenome (GOLD analysis project Ga0206978, IMG submission 153477) | Enriched cells from forest soil in Barre Woods Harvard Forest LTER site, Petersham, Massachusetts, United States -... | ecosystem: Environmental > Terrestrial > Soil > Temperate forest >...
GGAATAGAGTTCCGCGGTATTCAGGGCAGGGGACGTGCTGTTGTTACCCCCGGCGACTAGGACGTTGCCGTTGGGAAGAGTTGCGGCCACATGGTTGGAGCGGGCCGTATTGAGATTGCTCGTGGCGCAGAATCCGGAAACATTGAAGGCGTTGGAAGAGGCCGTCTGGTTTACGACGGTCGCCAGCAGTGCGTAGCCGGTCTGGCCATGGTCAACGGTGAGATTCGTGAATGACGCGTTGCCGGTGTTATCCGTCTGCAGGACATTGGTGCCGCCGAGTGACGCAGAGGCGCACGGCTGATTGGCGAAGGCCAGGACTACGGTCGCTCCGGCAATAGGTGCAGCAGTGTTGTCCTGGACGTGCACCACGATCGGACTTCCGCTGATGACCTGGCCGCCGACGGAGTTCGTGGGCTGCGTCGCAAACGTTACATTAGCAGTAAGCTGCCCGGTGAACAGGATCGTGTAGTTGGCGCTCACGAACTGAAAGCCGGGCGTGGTTCCCAAATTCGACTGGTCATGGACAGAAACGCTGAAACTGATCGTGGACGATTGCGGATCCGCGATCGTCAGCACGCCGCTGCTGCCCAGCGTAACACCCGCTGCCGGCGACGCCGGTCCAAACGTAAGTCCGCCGATACCTCCCGTCGCGCTCAGCTGAAACGTATAGGGAGTGCCGATGGTGCCAGCTGGCAGCGTCAGCGGTGTTATCACAATGGGACTCCCCACGCGAATCGTCGTCGTATAAGGCACGGATTCCGGCGGCATCGCTGAGTCCGTTGCCTTGATCGTCACGCTCGAACCAGCTGGATTAGCCGTTGTCGGCGTCCCCGTGATCTGTCCCGAAGTCGGATTAATGGCCAGCCCTGGGGGAAGACCCGTTGCAGTCCAGCTGTACGGCCCAGTTCCGCCGGTCACTGTAAGCGTCGTTGCGGTGTAGCCCTGGCCAACAACTCCATCTGGCGCAGGCATTACAGTCTGTTCCATCAGCGGCGTGACGCTCACGTTTAGCGTGTAGCTCTGCGTCCCAATGTTTTGCGGCGAAGCGCTATCTGCCGCCTGAATCGTAACTTGATAACTTCCGGGCGTTGTCGCTGTCCCGGAAACCAATCCCGACGCGCTCAAACCGATTCCCGGTGGCAATGCGCCCGATGCGATGGACCAGGTATCAGCGCCCGGTTTGCCGCCCACCGTTTGCAACTGCACGGAGTACCCCGCGTCGAGGCGATCGGTTGCAGGAAGCGCGTTCGTCACGATGGTAACCGGAGGATAGACAGCCGGCGCCGTGAGGTTCGGGTTTCCCGGATTCGCGAGCACCGTCGTTGTGTTCACCGCCTGTGGCACTGTCACCGGAGTGATCACGTTCAGCGGATTGAACGAAATTGTCGCTGGACTTGGATTTACCACCCGCAGCGTAATGTACGCCGTTTCGCCAGGAGCCAGTGTTACCGACCCCTCGTTTGGCGTTGCATTCGTGATGTCGGGATTAGTGATACCCGGATTCGATGTTGTGAATAGCATTGGATTCGTGATGTTCGCAACCGTCACCCAATGTGTCTGCACGCCAAGCACGCATTTCACTGCTACCGGCGTCTGATAAAGCTTATTAATCAGCAGCTGCAATACGATCCCGCTCGGGATCGTGCCATTCGTCGCGGTCTTAACTGTGTAAGACGCCGTGGTGTTCCCGTTGTTGGTGATGGGATACGTCACATCTTGAATCGAGCCGTTCGCAACATCCGCATTCGTGATACCTGGATTCGTGATACCCGGATTCGTGATACCCGGGTTCGTGATGCCCGGATTCGTGATGCTCGGGTTGGTCGCGCTGACGTTTTCCACGTTCGAATTAGTGATGCCCGGATTCGTGATGCCGGGGTTGAGATACGAAGAGTTCGTGATATCCGGATTGGTGATACCCAGGTTTGTGATACTCGGATTCGTGATGCCTGGATTCGTGATGCCCGGATTCGTGACTTCGTCATTCGTAATACTTGGATTCGTAATGCCGGGATTCGTGATGCCGGGATTGGTGATCCCCGGATTCGTGATGTCCGGATTGAGAACGGCTGTCGATGTAAGCCCGTTGCTTACCACAGATCCGCCGATCGCCGAAATCTGCGCTACATCCACCGTGATGCTGGCCGCCGCGTTCGTCGAAGTCGCAAACACGCTCCGCGACACCGAAGAGTACGGCGGAATCGTGATATCCAGCGTGGTCAAAAGTGAAAACTGCAAAAACGACGCCGTGCCCCCAGTTGGCTGGTTGGCGATTGTGAACCGCACATTCAGCGGCCCAGCCGTCGTGTTCTGCGCTTCCACAGGAAACGCGCGCTGGAACGGCACGGTCTGCCCATTGAACGTGGTGGTGCCAAGCGGTTTGGCATTTCCCGGCGCTGCCGCAACCAGTCCGCCGGTAATCTGTGACGTATAAATGTTTTGATTGCGCATGCCTTCTTGCCCCGGCAGGCAAGCCGGCAACGGATTGCCGTTCTCAACGCTTATCGCGCCCGCGACCACAGGCGCCGTGTAGTTTTCCCAGCTCCCGCCAGCCGGAGGCGGTACCACGTCGCGATTGTCCGTCCACGTCGCATGGAAAAGAGGGTTCACGCTGGGCATAAAGTTGTACGCCCACGAATTGCCGCTCGGAACGAACGCCGGCGATGGCACGATGTCGATGTAGTCGCCCAGGAAGGCTTCTTGCCCCGAATCAAAGAGCGGCAAGTTCGGCACGTTGAACTTGAACTGCTCAATATCCTGCGTTTCCGGATTGACGCAGCACCCAAACTCATACTGCGAGACGAGCACTGACGGCCCTAAAACCAAGGTCGGAAATATGCCCAGCTCGAGAACGCGCAAGTCCAGCGTGTGGCGGCGCAGCGTCAGCCCCTCGTCATCAATATTTAGAGTGAAAACCTCATTGGGCATCGGGCTCGGCGGAGCAAGTTCTCCTTGCGGCGTCAGCACTGCTGTGTAGTTCCCGAGGCTCGCAGGGTTTGGCGTGTAAAAGTCTGCGTAGTGATCTAGCCGCAGATCGTAATAGAGGAGCGTCAATCGGCCATTCGCAAATGTCATCGCCGGCATAATCTGGTGCCCGCGCCCGGATGGATTCGTGGCACTCTGCGGCGGGTTGTCCACCATGAAGGCCGGGGTCCAGTGCGTGCCATCGATGGACCCTGCCGCAACGATTCGCGCATCGCCGCTCGATGAAACCCCGCGCGCCGAATACGCCACATACACAAATCCGAACATGTCCGAGGTCAGTGCGGGATAGGCGTTCGTCCGGAACATCGTTGTTGAGGTCGGTTGGTCGAATGGCTGAAACGTGGAAATCTGTACTGGCTTACTGAAAGTTTTTCCCGCGTTGGTCGACTGTGCGATCATGATCGCGTCGGGAGTTACTCCCGTCGTGGCGAATTGCCGCCATGCCACATAGACAGCTCCCGTGATCGGATTGACTGCTATCGTGCTACCCTGGCTCGTCGTCGTTCCTGTATTGATTTGAATCGGTGTGCTCCACGTCACCCCGCAATCCGTTGAATGCGTGATCATGAGGTGCGTTGGCGTGGCGTTGCTCTTTGTTCCCGCGAGAAAATCGGTATACGCCAAATAAATATTTCCTGCCGGGAAGGACTGCCTAACCGCGAGCGTCCCGCCATTCGGTCCCACACCCGGCTCGTGCGCCGTAAACGAACAGGTAGCCGCTCCGGCGCGCGGAATGTCCACCGCCATCGACGGCTTATCCAAAAACTGCGAACTGTTGCCGGACGCCACGATGTGCGTGTCAATGTACGTGATGGGATCAAGTTGTTCGTTGTTGTTCAAATCGTTGTAGCGCGCCACAAAGATCGTGCTGATCGAACTCGCGCTGGTCGCCGTGGCCCGGTCAAACGCCAGCCCGGCGTAATAAAACATCCCATTCGTCCCCGCGCGCACCACCGGGTCTGACGCCGCTTGATAGTTGCCTAAACTCAACGCTCCGCTGTCCTTGCACTGCCCAATGGCGTAAGGGCACCCCGGCAGCAGCGTGCTCTGCCACGTATATCCGCCGTCGAACGACTTGAATAGTCCCAGCCACGCGTCGCCCGTCTCCGCTCCGCCGGTCAGTACCTGCTCCAAATCCACCGACCGGTAATCATTCGCGCCCGCCAAAATGTGCAGCGGATTGCGCGTCGAGACTGCCATGGATGGCTCGTTCTGCCGCTGTAGGAAAGGATCGCCCGTGGGCCACTTCGTTCCCGAAACCATGTTGACGTTCTGCCCAGCCACCTGCGCTCTCGCTGGCGGCACCGCCAAAAAGCCTGCCACACACACCAATCCGATAACGGCGCACAACACGCGAACAGACAATCTCATCGTATGACTCCTGGGGTCGCTGGTGATTCGGGGCCTGGTTGCTGCTTTGTGTGAGCGCGCACCTCTGCGGTGTGCGCCAATCAACCGATTAAGTAGGTCAGAGTGAAGAGGGACGTAGTGGGGGGACTGCCCACGTGCTGACCGACCGAGACGAAATTTTGTCTTGCCTCACTTCTAAAGTCAAGAAAAGATTCGTCCACTCCTCCTTCTTTCGTGAATTTAAAGTGCTCTTCGCTTCTCAAACCGCCACGGCACTGCGGTGTCCTGAATATCTGCTCCGAGTTTTTGAAATTGGTATTCACGGTGATATAATTGTTTCAGGTAGTTTTGTAGATTCTCAGCGCAGCAATAAGTTGCCGCCCTTTTTATTTCAGGGTTAGATTAGTAGCTCGGCCGCTCTTGCCTGTGCGCTTGCTATCTCTTTCGGATCTGCAGATCGAGCCCTCAATGTAGCGTAAGATCGAGCCCTGGAGCATTTTCCTTTCGCAAATGGCCAGCGTCCATCGTTCACTCAAATTGCATCCCGATGGAGGCCTGAAAAGGAATCCTGACGAAGTGTCCTGTTTGTCTGCAAGCCCTGTAGAATCAACACTTACAGAACTGCCCCTAAATATTGCTTTTAATCGACTTACAGGAAGGCTAAGCCATTTAGAATCAACGTTTACAAAACCAGGGGAGGGGGTGGGGTTACAAAACCTAGCTGCTTCGACTTCCATCCATCAGCGAAACGGCCTGGTAGCTCGATCGAACCAGTGGCGCCTCGCGACCGCGTGCTGACACTTTCTCCACGGATTCGATCGCGCCATTCCGCACCAGCAGGGCATCGTCGAAATTGTTCACTGTCGGGCAAACGTGCCGCGGCAGGAGGTAAAGTGCTTCGCCGACCTGTGGACCGTCTGCGCCTCCCTCCACTTCCAGGGGCAGATGCTCTTCGCTGGGTGGCAGCGGTGTCAGCTCGGGATGTCCCAAGACGACACAGGTTGGAACCCCGGCGTCCGCTGAGACGGCCTTGTGCCCGGCATCGCAGGTGATAATTCCTGCGCGTGGATGGCTGACCACGCGAGTCAGTACCAGCACCGCCGGCCGGTAGCCGTATCGTTCGGAAAGCTGTGCCAGGCTCGAGGCATCGGAATAAACAACCGTGCCGGGCGAAATGCGGTGAATAAACCCAGACTTGCGAAAGCCTTCGTAGGAAGCCGAGCATGGCAATGTCGGCGTTCCTGCCGTGATCACTTCCGGTACGCGCACTCCGCTGCGCGCGATCTCGTTCACAATTTCCAGCAAGCGATCGTAGCCGGCGTGAGCCGCCGCAGTCCGTTCGCGCTCGTCGGGCGCCCGAAGATGGCCGTCGTAGTAGTGCAGTCCCCGGAACTCTAAGCCGCTGGTTCCGATCGCGCGCACCAAGCCGACGACCTCTGCGCCGTGGCCTTGCTCGATGCCCGTACGGTTCATCCCTGGATTTATGTCGAGAAAAACTCCCAGACGACTGCCCTGCCATTGCACCACTTGTTCTGCGTTCTCGGCCAAGACGGAAAGGCGCACGGCCGGAAACTGCTCCGCGATTTCCCTTACCCGGCGCGCATTTGCACCCATCGTTGGAAAGGCCAGGAGAACATCGGCCGCGCCGCACTGGCATGCCACCAGTAATTCGAGCGTGGTCGCGCATTTGAAGTTGCGGATGCCGCGCTCGACCATCATTCCGATCGTATAGCCCAGCTTGGCTGTCTTGATGTGCACGCGCCAGCGATCCGGATCGCCACCCAGCAGTTCTAGCGTCCGTTCTATGTTGGAGGAGATGATTTCGGGATAGACCACCAGCGCTGGCGTCATCACGTCTTCGATGCCGGACACTTTATAACGCGGGTCCCAGGCGTATTCGCTCAGCATGGATTTTTGCGCAGCCATGGCGGCTTCGATGATAACGCGTAAACGCAAACCGCAGAAACGGGATCGACGAATTCCCTATCGTCTTGGGAAAGCTCGCAGGAGCTCGAATCGACGATCATGTAAGGGCACAGGTTGACCACCTCAAGTCTCAATAGTAGGCTCTCCAAACTGCCATGCCTACAAAGGGTCCCGACCCCACCGCGCGTCCTCAATCCTCCGATCTGATTCGTGGTCTCGGCGTGTGGTCGGCGGTCGCGATTGTCATCGGCGACACCATCGGAACAGGAATCTTTCTCGTCAGCAGCGACATGGCTCGCGCGGTCGGCTCGGTTAGCTTGGTTTTTGCCGCGTGGCTCATCGGCGGCCTCATCGTACTTTTCGGCGCCTTCTGTTATGCCGAACTGGGCGCGGCGTTCCCCAAAGCAGGCGGGCCTTACGTTTATCTCAATCGCGGCCTGGGCCCTCTCTGGGGATTTCTTTTCGGCTGGATGAGCTCGTTTCTCGAGCGCCCCGTCGCCATGGCTACACTCGCCGCCGGATTTCTGCGCTTCCTCGGATTCATTTTCCCAGTAGTAGCAACGCCTTTCTTCACAAGCCATATAGGGCGATACGAGTTTACCTTTACCGCGGCACAACCGCTCGCCGCGCTGGTCGTGGCAGCAGTCACCGCGATCAATTATTTGAGTGTGCGTTTGGGCGGCAACATTCAGGTGCTGCTGACATCTCTAAAAATCGGCGCAATCCTAGTGATTGTCGTCGCAGGCGTACTTTTCGGAAAGCCGCATGCGATCGCGGCCGCGTCGCTTGGAACTCCCGCTGGTTCGGGCCCTCTTGGCTTTGGCCCGATCAGTTGGAGAACGATCGGCGCCGTGCTCACCGCCCTGGTTCCCGCCATGTGGGCCTACAACGGCTTCAACGACCTCGGGGATCTGGGGGAAGAAATTCAGCATCCCGAAAAAAACATTCCCCGAGCCATCATCCTTGGATTGCTAACTGTCGGAGGCCTTTACCTGCTAGCGAATGTGGTTTATTTTCGCATCCTGCCGTTCGCGGCCCTGGCGCAATCGCAACACGTCGCTTCGGATGTCGTGCAGTCCTTCGCTGGTTCTCGCGGCGCGGCCTGGCTGACGATCGCCATGGCCATCTCCGCGCTCGGAGCGCTCCACGTAGTCGTCCTAACTGGAGCACGCATCCCTTACGCTATGGCACGCGATGGCGTCTTCTTTCAATTCGCTACGCGCCTCCACCCTACTTTTCGCACTCCCAGCAGCTCGCTGGTTTTCCTGGGCTCCATCGCCGCGCTGCTCGCGCTCAGCGGAACTTACGAAGAGCTCTATTCCCTCTTCGTTTTTGCGGTCTGGATTTTCTTTACGTTAACGGCGATTGCTCTGCTGCGTTTGCGCAAAATCGAGCCCCATCTTTCCCGTCCCTACCGCGCCTGGGGATATCCGTTGACGCCTTTAATTTTTTTGGTCGCCGCGATTGCCCTCACCGCGAATTTGTGGATGGTAAGGCCCGTGCGCTCCTCGCTTGGCCTGCTGGTAATCCTCGCCGCCATCCCATTTTTCTACCACTGGCGAAAATCGCCTCGCGCTTCCGCCTCGACCGACGGGCACAGCTAAGCCCAACTCACCAGTGAATCGCGCATGATGAGTTGAGCTGACTCGACTGGTTACAAACAAGACCCGTAATTACTTTCCGTGCCCTTCTGGTGCGCTCCACCTTCTCCGCTCGCCTCAGAACAGCAGCTTGATCGTGAACTGAGCCGATCGTGGACCGCCGACCGCATACAGCGCGCTCTGTCCGTTTGAGCCGCCCCCGCCGTCGATGTTCATGGTGGACGTACCAGGACAAACTTTGCCAAAGGATGGGACTGCCGTGTCACCCTGGATTCCCCAGAAACCACTTGGATTGCATTGCGAGCCCGGGATTCCGAACATTGGATGGTTGAACACATTAAAGTATTCTGCGCGGACGTCGAGCTTGACCCGTTCGGTCAGGTTAAAACGCCGGCGCAGCGCAAGGTCCGTCTGGTCCAGCGAGTAAGGACTGCGCAGCCCGTTCCTGGGGAAGTCTCCCGTCTGCCCCACGGGCGGTGACGTAAATGCCGCCGGATTCAACGCTCTGCCGCTAGGTTGCGTAGGATCCGGAATCCAGAAGGGCTGGCCGGACACCACATCAGCTTGGGTCGTGTACTGGCCAACCGCTGGCGAGAACCCTTGGATGAACACATTGATGGGCGGCGCTGTCATTGCGCGTACCAGGCCATCCACCGCCCATCCTTTCAGGATCGCGTTTGCGGTCCGGCCCCACGAGGGGGTTGGAATCTCGTACGAGATCGCCGCGGCGATAGAGTGCCGAATGTCGAAGTCGGAAGGGCCGAGGGGCGGGAGCACGATGTCGCTCAAGCTGCCCGCATACAAACCGTTTTCATCAGTGGAATCGAGATCACTTGATTTTGAGAAATTGTAGGATACCAGTGCCTGCAGTCCGTGCGACATATGGCGCTGGAACTGTATTTGTAGAGCGTTATAGTGAGAGTATCCAGCGTTCCGTATTGCCTGTACCGTCGCGCCGCTGCCCAAGTTCATGAGGAGCGGAGGAGCGATTATGTCCTCTCTCAGAAGACGCCGGCCGGCCGTCCCAACATAGGTTGCTGTCAACGTCTGGTTCGCTCCAAGTTCCCGCTGAATGGCCGCATTCCACTCCAGGGTGAAGGGGAGGCTCAGATTCGGATCGACAGCGGTCAGATCGAGTACGTTTGCATCGATGGTTGTGGAGAACGACGGAGGCTCGAAAACCGGGTTGGACAAATCGAAAGGTAGCGGGGGGGAAGGAGTAAGGAATTTGAGGCGATCGTATGGCTGATCGCGGAAAGCATTGCCGAGATCTCCATAGCCCAGGTCATAGAAAAGGCCGAAGCCTCCCCGCACCAGGGTTTTGGCCGTGAACTGATATGCGGCTCCGATTCGCGGAGCGAAATTTCCAAACCTGGTGCGCCATAGCGCGCCCGGCACCAACGCCAACGGATTCGAGTCGAAGATCCCTTTCAGGACGTAGAGCGGCCTCCCTGATGTTGTCGAGACCGGAGGGGTATTGATCTCCCATCGCAACCCATACGTCAGTGACAAGTGATTCGTGGTCCTCCAGGTGTCCTGCGCAAACAGCGAATAGTTATTCATTTTCAAGGAGAGAGGATCGGCAGCACTCAAAAGGACCGAGTCCACTGTCCCTGCCACCAGCTCAGCGTAGGACGACGGAAAAAGAGCATATCCCGTACTTTCCGTGTCCGTGGGGGTGAGCCGACGGTAATCGATGCCGAACTTTAGCTGGTGCACGCCGATGGCCCAAGCGAAGGTGTCCACAAGATTGAATTGTCGTTGCACGTTGGAGTAAAGAGCCCCCTCCCGAACCTCCATGTCGCCATTACCGTTTGGAAGAAAGACGACGGCCTGACCCTTATCAGGCCGAAAAGGGGATGATGGTGGAAACAAAACGGAGGCAGGCGGCGCCACCGCACCATGAAAATTAGTAAGGGCGTTGATATACGTAGCTGTGTTTCGACTCCAGTTAACGCGGAAGTCGTTCACTTTGGTGGGAGCCAGCACCGCGGTAGCTCCCACCGTGAAGGTGTCGGTATCCGCATGGTCCGAGCCTAATTCTTCCCAGAAGCGGGTCGCGCCGTCCGAAGGTGCGTGGTTGTAGCGGGCAAACACGGTGAGTCTCTTGGTCAGGTCGTGGTCAATGCGGATGCTCGTTGCATCGAGAGAGGAAGGATTGGAATAAGCCACGGTAAGATTCGCGCCGCACGGATTTGTGATGTTATCGCAGGAAGGGTTGGTGAGTGGCGAGCCTGGATCCGGAAGTGGAAGCGCTCTCAAAATCGGCTGATAGGCAGGCGCAACTGCGGCCCGGGCGGATGCAGTTAGGAATACGTCGGATGCCGTTTGCGGAAGAAGCAACCGGAGCCCCTCGTAGGAAAAAAAGAAAAAGGTTTTGTCTTTGAGGACCGGTCCGCCAAGAGTCCCACCAAAGTCATTCTGGCGCACCGGCGGTTTGGGCAGCGGCGGAGCGTCAAAATAGTTGCGGGCGTCGAAGATTTCGTTCCGTAAATAATCAAACACAGTGCCGTGGAACTGGTTGGTGCCGGACTTGGTGACGATGGAGATCTGAGCCCCGGGAGTGCGTCCGTATTCGGCCGGGTACGACGAGGTCTGGATGCGGAACTCCTGCATGGCATCCACGGAAACCAGCCCGTTCGTGCCGCCCTGAGCGGTAAATGCCGGTATGGCGCCGCCGATAGTCTGACCGAGCCCAGCGAATCTAACGCCAAAATTCGCACTCACACCGTCCACCATGAAATAGTTCGCGTTGCTGCGCTGGCCGTTCGTGCTGAACTGGCCATCCCCGAGCTGTTGTGACGTGAACACTACGCCCGGCGCCAGCGCGATTAAGGACTGGAAACTGCGTCCGTTTAGCGGCATGTTCTCCACAAACTGCTGGTCCACCACGGTGCTGACCGCCGCCGAGTCGGTCTGCAACCACGAAGTGTCACTCAGAACGGTTACGCTTTCTGACGCGGGACCGATCGCCAGCGTGAAGTTCTCGTTGACCGCATCCTGCACGTAGAGCTGCAAGCTGGGCTGGACGACGGTGCGAAAGCCTTCCTTCTGGATCGTCAGCCGGTAGGTGGCCGGATGCAGGTCGGGTAGGACGTAGATCCCATCCTCATTGGTGGTGGTGGTAATGGAGACGTCGGTCTCAATGTTGGTGATTTTGCACTGTGCGCCGACGATTACGGCGCCGGTCAGGTCGGTCACCCTGCCGGAAATCCGAGCACTCTCTGTTTGTGCGAAGGCCGCCGCAGCGGACAGAAGAACAAGCACAACGAGTACAGGAGACTTCATCGAACATTCTCCCTAGTGCTCGCACCTGGCGGCTAGTTCCGCTTCGCGCTCAAAGTGTTGGCTAGGATATTCTCAGCGGTCCCGCGACGCAAGCAAACAAACTGACAGAGGGCAGCGCCAGGCGAGGGCGTACTGCGGTTTTCTTCCGCCATGCTAACTCCTGTGTGTCGCATAACCGGACTTCTCCGGTTAGCGCTTATCGGGCATGTGGGTCGATTAAGTGGCTGACTTAGCTTTCTGTTCGCATGCTATTGCGCGACCTGAATTGCCGGAGGCTGCCATGTGCCCGAACCGGGTGGAAGTATCGACGGAGGTGTTTCCTTCGGCCAGTACAAGCGCATGACCATGTATATCGGACCGCCTGGAGCCGGGAGCCAGTTGGCTTTTGTGTCGCCCGCCGGAGCATCCTTCTGAATATAGATTGTCAGTGAGCCGTCAGAGTTCTTCTTCAGGACCGGCAGCATCGGGGAGTTGATTAAGTAGCGGTTGATGGGATTCTGAATCAGCAACTGGGTCTTGCCATCGTACATCGTGACGGACCAAAATGCGTTCACGGGAGGGTATTGTCCGGCAGCGAAAGTCAGCGTGTAATTGTGCTTGCTACCATCAAGGGGCTGGCCGTCGCTGGCGGCTTTAGCTGCTGGATACATGGCTTCAACCGCGTCGTTGCCGTAGATGCCAGCCAACGCTGAGCCAGCACGGAGCAGGTAGTTGCCGTTGTAGAACGCCCGGTTGCCGAACGCGGCACCGACGCTCCAGCCGTTGACGTCTTTGCCGATGTTGAGCTTCGCTTTCTCAATCGCCTCATAGCCTTCCTTAACGGCTAAGCCTAGCTCGCCCTTTTGCACCTCAGAAAGTTTCGCTAAATCGAAGGGTTTTCCGGCCTCGATTCCGACCGTTGCAAACTTCGCCCTCAGTGCAGTCTCTTCAGGAGGTGTTGGGCAGAACTGTAGCAGGAAGTTCAAGTATTTGGGAAAGTCCAATTTGAAGGCGTCATCGGTGAACTTCGGAAAATCAGGCAGCGGTTGCGCGGGTGGCGCAGGCTGATGCGTGAACGCGGACAGACCTTGTGCCTTGTAACCAGCTTGAATCTTCTTCACATTCTCCATGTCGTTCACGTTAAACAATTGCGTCCGGATGACGGCGAGTGAGAACTGCGTCTCTGATGGGAAGACCTTTTTGATACCGGCAGGCGTTGCACCGCTCCAGCCCGGCCCCGAAACCATGTAGCAGCCCGGGTCATTTCCGGTTGCGCGGCTGCCGATGTAGGCGTAGTTCTGTGAATACAAGTCGGCTATTTCGAACGTGTAGTAACGACCCTTCTCAACCTTCGGAACGCACAAGACGATGGGCTCGGCGCGTAGGTCCATCTGCACTATCGAATACGGGGTATCGCTGTTGGGAGTTACGATGCTGGTGTCCTTATAAGTGAAGACCCGAGCCTCGTTGAGGACTGTGTTAAACGGTCCTTTGTACTGCGAGTTCGTCGTGTCTACATTGAACTGGTACAGCGCTTTGTACGCAGCAATCATCGGAAAACCGTAGATGTAGGCTTCCTGATAGATGTCCTTATTGGATACGGCGTCGCGAACTGGGCCGCTTTCCTTGTTGCACGAGATTGTCGCAGCTACAAGTAACACTAGGGTCGCAGCCCCTGCCAGCCTGTTCTTCATAACATTCACCTCACCAGGGATTTCGTTTTTATTAGATATTTCGGACGAGGGTAACTGTCAGATATGACAGCAGCGAGAGCCGCTGCGCGATGCGCACCTGCCAGCTTACGCGGAACGCTTCGTTGTCGCGGACTTTGCTGTACTGCTGCTTGACTACCGGCATTTGGGCGCCAGCGATGGAGAACCGCGCCAACTGATCCCCGTTGATAGCCGTTACGGGCTGTTACGGGTGATTGGCCTCCCCCAAGTAAGCATAGAGCATCTTTTGTCCGCTGGGCTGCTTGCCGCCAGCCGCAGGCTCGACCGTGACAAATACGGAATTGATCTTCCCAACAAGCTCGGCGTTCTCCACTTTCAGCACCCAGCGCCCTTGCGCTTTGGCATCCACGCGGAGGAAGCCCAAGCTGTGTGACGTGTTCTTCCCTGTTTCGGGAACTGCCCAGACCTGGAAAGTACGCTTTGCGTCCAAAACCCTGTCTTCATTCAAATCGAAGGCGTAGAAAGTAAGGGATTTGCCTTCGCTCAGGAAGACCCGCCCAAAGGCCTTGTTGGTATTGCCATTGGGGTCCGTGTCGCGAACGTCGATGACGTGCAACTGGCGCGACGCCATCAGCTCCCGGACATCCTTGCCCGCTGCCGCGAGCTGACGCTCCATATCGAGCGTGGCGCTTGCAACCCGCAGCTTATCAGAGAGTTGCGCGATGCGAACCTCTTCCTCCACCAACGAGGCCTCGTCGTTAAGACGCAATTGATTCACACGAGCCGCCTCGTCCTTTGCTTCCGCCAGAAGTTTCTCCTGGTTGCGGGATTCCTCCAGCAATTCCGCGTTCTGGCTGGAGGACCGTTCGGCGTCTCCTCGCGCCTGTTCACCATTGCGCCGCAGGCTCTCGGCACTGTTGGCGGAGTTTCCCAATTCGGTACGCAGATTCTGGATCTCGCGTTGGCTTGCCGTGAGCGACTCATTTAGCTTGGAGAGGCTCGCGGTAAGCGCGGAGTTCTCCCGTTTAAGCTCCTCTACCTGCCGCTGTGCCTGCTTGGATTCCCGGGAAGCGGGATGCCAGTAAGTTCCGTAAGAGACAGCCACGACAATCGCGGTGACCAGTGCGGCAGCTGGAACAAAGAAGCCAACTCGCCTGCCGGGATGTCGGATTGATCCTTCGAGGTCTGGGGAGAACACAACACCTTCGAGCCTGGCACGTTGAAGGAATCGACCGCGGATGCCGTTGTCGGGCCGGGTCTTTGCGATATCCAAGAATTCGCGGACCGGTCTCACCGTTAGGGGCATTCCGGAGCGAACGAGTCCACCGAACTCTTCCTCGGCTTTCTGGCATTCCAAGCAATCCTTGGCGTGTTCGCGGAGCTCCATGAGTTCCTCGTCCGACAGGAATCCGCCAGCTTCCAAGGCGGCCAACTCCTCGAAATGGGAATGATCACTCATCGCTGCCCGCTGTCTTACCCTTCTCCCGCGTGCGTCCGACGAAAGAACGCAGTTTCAGAAGTCCCCGGTAGTAGTGGTGCCGTACATTCGATAGAGAATCGCCCATTTTGTCGGCTATCTCCCTCATCGAAAGCCCGTTATAGCTGGCCAGCTCAACGACCTGCTTTTGCGGGCCGTTCAGGGTTGCCAGGCCTTGCCGTAGCAGATGCTTCAACTCATGTTGCGTGAACCCGCCGAGTGTGGAGGCTGCCTCAGGCAAGCGCGTCTCGACCTCGTCCAGATTCGTCTGGTCGTAGAACTTCCTCGCGTTCAGGTGCTGCCTGCGGTTGATGGCGCGATGATAGGCGTATTGAAGAATCCACACTTTAGTAGTGCCTTTGGCGGGATCGAATTGTGCCACCGAACGGAAAATTTCCAGGAAGACGCTCTGCATGACGTCTTCGGCTTCTCCCGGATCACGAACGATCTTGAGAGCAATACTGAGGACAAGGCGGTGGTAGCGGTCGAACAAAACAGCAAGGGCGTCGTTGCAGCCACCCTGTAGCTGCGCCATTAGTTCGCTATCGTCCAGACCTTTCAACTTGGCGAAAGTTGGAGGCTGAACAGAACGTGAGAATGGGGAACCGGCTGGCGGGAATTCAGGTTTTGTCAACGAACCGTGCCTGTGGCGCCATCTTGGTACTGGCGGTACTCGTAGAGAGCCCAACTTATAGTAGGAAATGTCTCAAAAGGCAACTGTTAGAATTGCTGCTTTACAGCCGACGCGCCAAGGATGAGATTTAGAAGTGGGAACGAAAAAGCCCTTGCGCCCCAGAATCTGAGCTGGAATAATCCGCGGACTTGAAAGTCTTTAAGCTAACTGTCATGAGAACAGACAGATGACACGCACCGTCAGGATCATCCTCGTGGATGACTTCGAGCCCTGGCGTCGTTTTGTCGCTTCCCTGCTACGAGAGAACCCCGACTGGGAGATCCTCTGCGAGGCCTCGGACGGGTTGGAAGCCGTCCAAAAGGCGACGGAATTTCAGCCGGACTTGATCCTGCTGGACCTCGGGCTTCCAAAGTTGAATGGCATTGAAGCGGCCACATCCATCCGCAAAGTTGCTCCAGGGTCGAAAATCCTATTCTTGAGCGAGAACCGTGACTCGCTGATCGCAGCAGCCGCCTTAGACGCCGGTGGGCATGGCTACGTGGTCAAATCGGACGGCGCAGACGAATTGCTACTGGCGGTAGAAGCTGTTCTTCACGGCAAGCGATTTATCAGCAGCAGATTCGCGGGTTTCGATTTCACCCCTACTGAACGGCAGCCCAGCGGCGACTTCCGATAGGTCAAAACTCCACCCCTGTGTCGGGGATGTTCCGGTTCCGGGCGCCGCGGCGTCTTCTCCAAGTAGGAGCAACCCGGCTTCTGGAACGGCAAATTCCGTAAAACCGCAATCCAAGCAAATCAGAAGCTTGGGGAATACAAAAACCGGGGGCTTGTCCAGATTCCTCAGTCCGTGAAAATGGACGTTGATCTCCGAGTCAAACCTTCGCTGGTTCTTCGAACTGCACGATTTACATGTCATAAGCTTCACCCCACGCGAGGCAATGGTCGAGTACGAGCCGAGGGCCCGCCATATCCCAGTGTGCCTTCCCGACTGATGAATTGTGCCAAGCTGGTCTGGAGAAATCTTACGGCAATCGAACCCAAACGTTTACACACAGGCTCTAACGCTCGGGAAGGGTGCCGCGTGCCAGATGGTGTTTGAGATGACTCGGCCAAGGGAGGAAACGGATTATGGTCGTTTGTTTTCAGCTGTGTTCGGCACTTTTTTTTCGAACTTGTTCCGAATCCGACTGGCGTTCGAATGCTCGCATCGCCGGCCTTCAAGAGCCAACAAGATGGCCCTGCGTTACACGCCTGCCCAGCGTTTGATTGTCTCACTGTTGTCTTTTCGCAAACCGAGATGCGGCCAAACGG
>Ga0206978_1096_pt3 | contig 16122 bp, 18 predicted proteins | sample Alteio_BWMinCont_21_FD_153477 | JGI IMG/M metagenome (GOLD analysis project Ga0206978, IMG submission 153477) | Enriched cells from forest soil in Barre Woods Harvard Forest LTER site, Petersham, Massachusetts, United States -... | ecosystem: Environmental > Terrestrial > Soil > Temperate forest >...
GGTCGGATGGACGTCTTGCCTCCTTCTGCTGTCAGCGTTCCGGGGAGCTATGGGTTGTTCCAAGCCAGAGCAACCCTCAGCAATCGAGCCTCGTCAAGACCCGTCGCCCTCCCAAGCATCACCCGACGGAGAAGCCTTTACTCTCGTTGGTGCAGGCGACATCGCAAGTTGCCAGAACATAGAAGGAGCGCGCGCCACGGCCAAGCTCCTCGAGCGAATCCCTGGAACCGTTTTTGCTGCGGGCGATCTCGCGTATGAAAAAGGCACCGCCGCCGAATTTCAGAACTGTTACGACACGACGTGGGGAGAATTTAAGGCCCGGACACGGCCCGTGCCGGGAAATCACGAGTATGGCGAGCCGACGGCTTCAGCGTATTTTCAGTATTGGGGAGCGCTAGCGGGACCTGTGGGCAAGGGATATTACAGCTACGACCTGGGTTCGTGGCACATCGTTGCGCTGAACACAAATTGCTCAGTACGAGGCTTGGGCGGTTGCGCCCAGGGGTCTCTTGAAGAGGAATGGCTGCGCCAAGACCTCGCGGGGTATCCCGACGCATGCATCCTAGCCTACTCCCATCAGGCGCTCTTCAGCAGCGGCCTGCTGAAAACTCACGCTATCCACCCCGAACTGAGGGAATTTTGGCGAGATCTATACGCTGCGCACGCTGCTCTGTTCTTGGTGGGCCACGAACATTCCTACGAGCGCTTTGCGCCGCAGGACCCGGACGGGCAGGCTGACCCAGCCAATGGGATTCGAGAGATTGTGATCGGGACGGGTGGCCGCAGCCACGACCCGCTTGGGTTTGCGATTCCCAATAGTGAAGTCCGCAATGCGAATACTTATGGGGTCCTTAAACTAACGCTCACTCCGGGGCACTACGGGTGGCAATTCATCCCGGTCGAGGGTGAGTCGTTCACCGACTCGGGCTCAGGCGAGTGTCCTAATCACCACACTCCCAAGAGCTAGCCTTATTCTCGTCTGCAAATCCTGCGCCGTTAATTTGACGACGAACAAGCACCGCCAGTCAAAGTAGCCTCCACCAGTTTCTGAACTGATGGAGCGGGCATCAGAAGGAGCTGGCCTTTGGGCTTTGCGATTTGTTGGAAGAGCGCAAGCTGCTGTGCCTTCCAATCATCCGGAGCCCGTTGTCCTTTTGCGATGAAATCCAAAGCGGCGAGACCGATAGCGGCCAACGTCGTGAGATCCTGCGAAGTTGGGGAAACTGCTTTCACCAGGAAGGATCGCTGTGCCAGCGGCTGGAGATTCGCGTCGTTGTCGCGCCAGGCAGAGAGATCCGTGCGCAAACGAGCGGCCGCGGCGGGGTCGTGGCAGGAAGCAGCGATGAACTTGTCGACCAACTCTCCAAAATGGCGGGCAGCCTCGCTTTCGAGCGGCACTGCGTCCACGACTCGGTTTAGCGGCGTAGCACTTGTTGGCTCTGTAGTCGCGGTTTCCTCTCGCGTGTAGTCTTTCACCGGCTCGACGACGCTGGCGAGAGTGGTTAACGCGGCAAATTCTACGGGACTGCTCGGGCCGGCAATTCTCTGTAGCATCTGGCGGTGATAACTCTTGTGCGTCAGGCCGAGCCATTCGAGACGTTCGCCGAGGATTTCCATCCGCGTGTGCATGGAGGCGACATCCGTCGTTCCCTGCGGAGACCACAAGCGCTCCGCAATGACTGCGTTTCGCGGCCAGATGCGTGAATCGATATTCTCCGGATTGATATACTCCGCCCACATGCACGATTCGCCGCCGAGGATTCGCGCTTTCTCTTCGGCAGAGAGATTCGCCGCCGCGCCGCTCAGTGGGTCGACCGCATAGTGGCGCGCTGCAGACCAGCCGAGATCCAGGTAATAGCCGTTCGAAAGAATTCCGCGAAAGCCCTGCTTTGCGGCAGCGGCGAGCGCGTCCGCCCCCCGCCAGGACTGAATCACAATATCCTTCGGGAGCGTGGAGTCCAGCACCTCGTCCCAGCCGACCATGCTCTTGCCATGTTTGCTCACGATGGGTTCGAGGCGTTTGTTGAAATAGGACTGCAGCCCCTCGTTGTTCTTCAGGTCATGAGCTTTGATGAATTCCTGGATTCTAGGGTTGGCGTCCCACTGCTTGCCATTTACTTCGTCGCCGCCTACATGGAAAAAATGGTCGGGGAAAAGTTTCGCCATCTCGCCGATGAACTGGTCGAGGAACTTGTACGTTTTTTCGTTTGTGGGATCGAAGGCAGGATCGAATACGCCCCATTTTCTTTCAATCTCGTAAGGACCCGGCCCACTGGAAAGTTCGGGATACCCAACAAACCAAGCCGTGCTATGGCCAGGCACATCAAATTCTGGAACTACGCGGATGCCGCGGTCGCGCGCGTACTCGATCAGGTCGCGGATTTCATCTTGGGTGTAGTACAGACCGTCGGAACCCATCTCATGGAGCTTCGGAAACTTCTTGCTCTCAACACGGAAGCCCTGGTTTTCGGAGAGGTGCCAATGGAAAACGTTCATCTTCACGGCTTCGAGGCCATCGATGTTTCTTCTCAACACATCAAGTGGCACAAAATGGCGCGCGGAATCGATCATCAGCCCACGCCACGGGAAGCGCGGCCTATCGTTGATCGTTACGGCTACAGCGGCGAATCCATCTGGCGAGACTTCTACAAGCTGGAGAAAGGTTTGCAGGCCGTGCAAGGTGCCGAGCGGGGTGGCGGCGTTGAGTTTCGCGCCGCTAGCGCTGACTTCGAGAACGTACGACTCATCCTCACCAAGCTCCTGGATTTCCTTGCTGGCGTGGTCTGTGTGAATCACGAGGACGGCCTTTGCGATGACGCTTGGTTTTGCAGCTAGCGGAATCGCCGTCTGCCGGGATAGTTGGCGCAGAAATCGCTCAACGGCGCGATCCAGGCGCGGTTCGGTATAACCAGTTAGCCCCACGGAAAAAGAAGAATCCACCAAGAGCCGGCCCGTGCCAATTTGGACGGTCGATGGAATGGGCATCAGATTAAGGGGACGCTGATCTTGCGACTTCGCCACTGGAGAGATCATCAAGACACCCAGCACCAACAAACCGAGACCTCGCTTCAAGGGGCCAGCAGCCATGTTTTCGGAGCTCCTTTTGAAATGGCAATCAAGAAGAATACGGGATCGCCTCGCTCACAGAGCGGCAAGGAGGATACTGTCATAGTCGCTGTCCGGTGCGAAGAGAAAATCGGCCCTCCCAAAATCTGAACACCCCCGGGAAGGCAAAGTTTGCGGCGCAACAATTTCGCGGGCTGAGTTAGAATAAGGAATTCCATGCGGCGCCCATGAAAACTTCGATCGCCATCTACCCCGGATCGTTTGACCCGGTCACCAACGGCCATCTCGATTTGATCGAGCGCGGCGAGAAAATGTTCGACCTGGTGATCGTCGCGGTGTTGAACAACGCCGAAAAGCAGCCTCTGTTTTCCGTACCGGAGCGCGTCGAGATGCTGCGCGAGGTTACGCAGAAATGGCCGGGAGTGGAAGTGGATGTGTTTAATGGGCTGCTCGTCGATTTTGCGCGAAAGCGCGGCGCTGGAGTGATTCTGCGCGGCATTCGAGCGATCTCCGATTACGAGTTCGAGCTGCAGATGGCCTTGATGAACCGGAAACTTGAGCCGCGGCTTGAAACCGTGTTTATGCTGCCGGGCGAATCGTTTAGTTATTTGAGCTCGAAGCTGGTGCGGGAGATTGCCCAGCTCGGCGGGCCTTTGAAAGATCTGGTGCCGCCGGAAGTGGAACAACGGCTGAGAGCGAAAGTTTTGTAGAGACTTTTAGGCGCCGAGTTTGGCGCGAATAGAGCAGAAGAGACAGGCTAAAGCTTGTCCCATTAGGAGAAAGCAGTGCAGCTCACGGAACGCATCAACCGAATACAAATCTCGCCGACCGCGGCGGTCATCGCCGAAGCGGACCGGCTGAAATCGCAGGGCGTGGATATCGCCGACTTCGGCCCGGGCGAGCCAGACTTTCCGACGCCCGACCACATCAAGAAGGCGGCGATTGCGGCAATTGAGGGAAACAAGACGAAGTACACGCCGACGGGCGGAATTATGCCGCTGCGCGAAGCGATTTGCGCGTGGCACAAGCGGGAACTCGGCTCGGACTATGTACCGAAGGAGTGCATTGTCACCGTCGGCGGCAAGCACGGCATTTTTAACGTAATGAGTGTGCTGGTGCAGGCCGGCGATGAAGTCATCATTCCCGCGCCGTACTGGGTGAGTTTTCCGGACATCGTCAAGTACGCGGGCGGCACGCCGGTCTATGTGCAAACACGCCCCCAGGACGGTTTCAGCGTCAAAGCTGCTGCGATTGAAAAGGCGATAACCCCGAAAACGAAACTATTGATTCTGAATTCGCCGAGCAATCCCACCGGCGGCGTGGTTCCTCCCGATGAGTACGCGCGCATTCTTGCCGTGTGCAAAGAGAACAATGTTTGGCTGATGGGCGATGAATGCTATTCGCACTTTACTTATGCGCCGCACAAATCGTTTTCGATCGCCAGCGCGCCGGATTCAAAGAACAGCGTCATCATCATCGGCTCGGTTTCCAAAACATTTGCGATGACCGGCTGGCGCATCGGCTACACGCTGGCGCCCGCGGAGCTCATTCAGGCATTGACCAAATTGCAGAGCCAGTCGACATCGAATCCAACATCGATCGCGCAATATGCCGCCGTCGCCGCAATGACCGGCTCCATGGACTCGGTACCCCTGATGCTCGCGGAGTACGACCGGCGCCGCAAGCGCATCGTCGAAGGCTTGAACGCCATACCCGGCGTGAAGTGCGAAATGCCTGGCGGCGCGTTCTACGCGTTCCCGAATGTCGCGGCGCATCTTTCGAACGGTGAAAGCGGCCACGCCATCGCGAAAGACACCGGCGAGCTTGCGAAACTGCTGCTCGACAAAGCGCGCGTTGCGCTGGTCGCCGGCGAAGGGTTCGGCGCGCCGGGTTATCTGCGCCTGTCCTACGCGACGTCCATCGAACGTATCGACGAAGGACTCCGCCGCCTCGAGCGCTTCTTCACCCGCGTTGAAGCCGCGGCCTAAATTGTGACCCCATCTCCAACAAGCCCTGCGCCCTTCCGCATCGAGCCGGTTTTTTCCGAGCGCCTGTGGGGTTCGCGTTCCCTCGCGCCGCTATTCCCTGAAATGCATGACCTCCAGCCGCTGATTGGAGAAGCCTGGCTCACCGGCGTTGACTGTCGAATCGCCAGCGGACCGTTCACTGGACAGACGCTCGGGCAGGCGTGGAAAGAAATGACCATCGGATGGCGTGGCGCGAAGTTCGAAGGCGAAGCGGACTTCCCTCTGCTCCTAAAATTCATTTTCCCAGCCGACAAGTTATCGATTCAGGTTCATCCGGATGACGCCTACGCCGCCGCGCACGAAGCCGCTGCCGGCGGCCGCGGGAAGACAGAAATGTGGTATGTCGTTTCCGCCGAGCCTGGGGCGCGACTGCTTGCGGGACTAAAACCAGGTGCAACAAAGGAGAAATTTCTCTCTGCACTTGCCGATCACTCGCTGGAAGATCTCTTTCAATCACACGAAGCTAACGCCGGCGATACTTTCTTCATTCCCGCGGGAATGCCGCACACCATCGGCCCCGGAATGGTGATCTGCGAAGTGCAGGAGTATTCCGATCTCACCTATCGCATCTACGACTACGACCGCCGCGATGCCCACGGCAAACCGCGCGAGTTACACATCGAAAAGGCTTTGGATGTTTTGAACTTTACCTCCAGCGCCGGCGGAAAGATACCGCCTCGCCCGTGGTTCCTCCGCAACAAGAAAGTCGGCGAATTCTTAGTTGACTGCCCCTATTTCTCCGCGTCGGCGCTCGGATTCGACCAGCGAATCTACATAAACGTAGCTGCGAAACCTCCCGAGCAGTTCGGTTTGTGGGTATTTCTAGAAGGCGAAGGGCGAATTGACTGGTCTTCCACACCGCATGGGATGTTTAAAAGAAGTTGTGCAGGCGAATTCTGTTATAAGCCGGGGGAATGCTGGTTCATCCCCGCCGACTTCGGGAGCCGAGGGTACTCTCCGAAGACGAAAACGAGTTTGCTTGTAGCATCTCCCATCCATCGGAAGGCTGAGTTAGAGAAAAAGAATACTAATGTCGAGTGAAAAGCTTCAAACTCACGCCGTCATTCTCGCCGGAGGACGCGGCACGCGCTTCTGGCCGCGCAGCCGCACTCGCACCCCAAAGCAACTGCTGAACATCGTTGGCAAAGAGACGATGCTGGAGCAGACGGCCGTTAGGCTGCGGCCACTCATCCCTCCTGCCCACATCTGGACAGTGACGAATGCCGAGCAAACTGCCGCCGTCAAGAAGCAAATGCCAGCGCCGGCGCGTAAACGCGTTTTGACGGAGCCTATCGGCCGCAACACCGCAGCTGCCATCGCGCTCGCGGCTCTTCACGTGCGACACGCCGCGAAAGGCGATGCGCTGATGGCCGTGCTGCCGGCCGACCATTTCATCGCGCAGCCGGACAAATATCGCAAAATTGTAAGCGTGGCCCTCGATCTTGCGCGTGAGCCCGGCCGCATGATCGTTCTTGGCATTCCTCCAACCCGCCCGGACACGGGCTTTGGCTACGTCGAGCGTTTCGGAGACGCTCTCGGACCGAGCGGCTTCCCCGCGTTTGCCGTCCGTCGCTTCACGGAAAAACCAGCGTTCGATCTTGCGAAACAATACGTCGCCTCGGGCAATTTTCAATGGAACGCCGGCATGTTTTTCTGGCGCGTCTCCACCTTTCTCGAAAATTTGAAGTGTTTTCTTCCGAAAACCTACGAAGCTCTTGAATCGCTGGCCGACAGCAGAGGCAAGAAAACTTACGAGCGCCGCCTGCGTGCAATCTATCCGAAACTCGAAAATATTTCTGTCGATTACGCTATTCTCGAAAACGCCACACGCCAGGAAGGACCTCCGCGCGTGTTCGTGATTCCCGCGGACGTCGGCTGGAGCGATATAGGCTCATGGGCTGCCGTCTACGAACTGCTCGCCAAACAATCCGGCGATAATGTTTTGGCCGGCCAAGGCCTCGCTCTCGATGCCACCGGCAATTTTCTCTACAGCCCGACGAAATTCGTCGCCGCCATAGGCATCCGTGACCTGATTGTGGTTGAAACTCCCGACGCGCTTCTCATCGTCCCCCGCGAGCGTGCCCAGGAGGTCGCTAAAATCGTAAAATCCCTCGAAGAGAGAAAACTCACCAAACTCCTGTAATACAAGCTTGGAGCTCTGCCGGATGAAAGAAGGCTGGGTTAGGGACGATTATCTGATTTTTTTTGACGAGTCGGAAGTCGCGACCGTGACTGACCGTTACGCATTTTCCCGGTTGCGCCCTGGCTATCAAGTCTTGGGGCTTTGCGGCTGGGACGACTTCATCGTTCGTGATTCGCAAGGAAAAACTTTTTCCATTCCAACTGTTCCCCTACACCCACAATATCTCGCGCCGTATATCATTCCCGAGGGTTTGGAGAATCTCAGTCCAGATGCACGATTCGCTGGCAGGATAAAGTGGTACGTGAAACCCGTGGTATTTGGAGGTGATTCCGCTATCGGAGAAAACGTGACGTGGGTCAGCCTGGAAGAGCACGCTCAGCTGGTCCGCTGGTGGAACGACCTCTATCGCTCGGTGAAAAATAAAGAGTAGGCGGCGCGGAAAACCAGAACCGAACTTGATGCCAATCTGGCCGTTTGGCGGATATATCGCTTCGCGTATACTTCCTCTTGTCCCTTATGACCGCGATTAAATTTGGAACTGATGGCTGGCGCGACGTTATCGCCGAAGACTTCACGTTTGCCAACGCGCGCATCGTGGCGCAGGCCATCGCGCGCTATGTCGTGCGATGCGAGGACGCGCGCAAGGGCGTGCTGATCGGCTACGACCACCGCTTTGCGTCAGATACCGTGGCTGCCGCCGTCGCCGAAGTGATTGCCGCAACGGGAACACCCGTATGGCTTGCCGACAAGCCCTGTCCCACGCCCACAATTTCCCTGCTCGTTCGTCAGCGCGCGGCCGCAGGGGGTATCCTTATCACGGCGAGCCACAACCCCTACCAATGGAACGGTATCAAGTACAAAGCGAGTTATGGCAGCAGCGCCCTTCCATCGATCGTCGCACAAATCGAAATCGACCTTGCCGAAGTGCAAAAGAACACGGCAGCACCTCTCCCTCCGCGGAAAGAATTGATTCAATCGCTCGAGCCGCGCGCTCCATACCTCGACACCATCGAGAAACTGATCGACTGGCAGCGGTTGCGTGACGCAAAGCTACGGTTTGTCTCCGACCCTATGCATGGCTCAGCGACCGGTCTGCTGCCCGCCCTCTTCGCGCGCAACGGAATCGCCTGTGACGAAATCCGCGGCACGCGCGACCCGCGCTTTGGCGGCGTGCACCCAGAACCGATTCCGCCGCACATCGCGCCGTTGCAGGAGGCCGTTCTCGCCGGCAAATACGACGCTGGCCTGTGCGCCGACGGGGATGGAGACCGCATCGGTGCCGTGGACCGCGACGGCTCGTTCGTCAATCCGCACCAGATCTTCGCGCTTCTCGTCTGGCACCTTGCAGGCACTCGCAATCTACCTGGAGACATCGCAAAAACCTTTTCTGTCACCAAGCTGATCGACAAGCTGGCCGCTAAGTTCGGCCGCAAGCTCCACGAAGTGCCGATCGGTTTCAAATACATTTGCGAGCTTATGCTGGAGCAAAACATTTTGATCGGCGGCGAAGAAAGCGGCGGCATCGGCACGAGCCTCTATCTACCCGAACGCGACGCCACGGTTTGTGCGCTATTTCTCGCAGAACTAATGGCCTGGCACGGCAAGTCGCTGGGCGACATGCTGCGCACGCTCTATGCCGAGTTCGGCGAATTCTATTACGGCCGTGTGGATCTCGACGTCACGCCGACTCAAAAGCAAAAAGCCATTGCCTACTTTTCCGACGCCAAGATGACTAACTTCCGGGAATGGCCCATCACGCGGCGCGAAGACATGGACGGCATCAAAATTTATCTCGGCCAAATCGGCTGGCTGCTGGTCCGCGCATCAGGCACGGAGAATCTGTTGCGCGTGTACTGCGAGACTTCCAAAGCCGAGACAACGGAGCGCGCGCTTGGAGCCGTAAAGGAGATCATCGACAAACTTTAGGAATCGCCATGAACACAGTCAATCTGAAACAAAAGTTCAGCCTCTTCTCGGACTACTGCAACCCGCGCGTGATTGGCGAGGTAAACGACTGCCACGTCAAAGCGGTAAAACTAACAGGTGAATTTATCTGGCATCACCACGACAATGAAGATGAACTTTTTCTCGTCGTTAAAGGCACGTTGCGTATGAAATTCCGCGATCGCGAAGCAATCGTCCGTGAAGGCGAATTCGTCATCGTCCCCCGCGGCGTCGAGCATTGCCCTGTTGCGGACGAAGAAGTGCGCCTCGTTTTGATTGAGCCGAAATCCACGCTCAACACTGGAAACATCACCAACGAAAGGACTGTCGCCCAGCTCGAGCGCATCTGATTTCCGCACCAGCTCCGGCCACGGCTCACAACCCTATGGAACACCGCTTTTATACTCTTGACGTCTTCACCAACTCGCGATTCGAAGGCAATCCACTCGCCGTCTTCACCGATGGCGATAGTCTCTCGAACGACCAGATGCAAGCCATCGCGCGCGAGATGAATCTCGCCGAAACCGTCTTCGTGCAGAAGCCAACCGACGAGCGCGCTCTGGCTCGTCTGCGCATCTTCACCACGCGCGAAGAGCTGAAACTTGCCGGCCACCCCGTCGTTGGCACCTGGTTTCTTCTCGCCGAGCTGGGCGTTGTTCCCGCGCAAGAAGGCGGCGTGCACGTGATGCAAGAAACGGGTGCCGGCGTGCTGCCCGTCGAGATTCGTTTCAAGGATGGTCGTCCGCAGCGCGTCACCATGACGCAGACCGAAGCGGCATTCCGTCCCATCAAGTTTAAGAAAGCTGCTTTGGCGAGATCGCTTGGCTTGACTCCGAAAGACTTCGATCCTCATCTCGATCCCGAGTGCGTTTCGACGGGAATCTTCAATCTCATGGTTCCGCTCAGGAATCGCGCGGCGCTCGGCAAGATCTCAATGAATATGTTTGAGCTGCGCAAGCTGCTCGGCAAGAACTCGACGATGGCGTACTGCTTTGCGCTCAGCGGCAACAGCAAGGTCTTCTCGCGCGGCATGCTCCCTTGGGAAATCTATGAAGATCCAGCGACCGGCTCCGCTGCGGGGTCTCTCGGCGCCTATCTCGTGAAGCATGGCAAGCTCGCCGCGGGCCACACGCTCAGCATTCTGCAAGGCGAAGAAATGGGCCGTCCAAGCCACATCGAAGTGGAAGTCACCCAACGCGGCAAAAAACTAGTACCTCGCGTGAGTGGCGCCGCCGTCAAAGTCTTCGAAGGTACCATCCGCGTCTGAACGCGAGCGGGCGCATCGCAACAAGACTAAGCTACTCTCGGCCCGGGTTCAGACTAGATTGTGAATTTATTTTGCTGCGATGCTTTTGTGCACTGCGTCAAGAATGCCATTCACAAAGGATCCAGCTTCTTCCGAAGAAAATTTCTTGGCCAGATCGACCGCCTCGTTAAGGATCACTTTTGGCGGTGTGTCCGTAGTTCGCAGTTCGTAAATCGCCAGCCGCAAAATCGCGCGATCGATGACCGCGAGTCTTTCAAGCCGCCAATTTTCCGCCTGCTTGACGATCAGTTCATCGATCGCAGCCGTATCTTTCACGGCCCCTTCGAAAAGCCGGTTCGCAAATGTGCGCGTGGAATCCGTTGCTTTCGCCGCCCGCCAGAACTTCGCCTCGAGTTTCGTGGGCTCCTGCTCGCTCATGTCCCACTGGAAAAGCATTTGCATTGCGAACTCGCGGGACTTCGTGCGCAGGGACACTTTACTTGCGCCGCGGCTTTCCACTGTCGGACGGTTTCGCTTGCGCGCCGCGCAGTTTGCGCGACAAATGCGCCATCTCAATCGCCGATAGCCCTGCTTCGAATCCCTTGTTGCCGCCTTTCAACCCCGCGCGGTCAATCGCCTGCTCCAAATTGTCGCAAGTCAACACGCAAAACATAATCGGCACGCCAGAGTCCATCTGTGCGAGCTGTAACCCGCGCGCCGTCTCCGAACAAACATAGTCGTAGTGCGAAGTCTTGCCACGAATCACGCATCCAATCGCAATAAGCGCATCATATCGTCCCGTCGCCGCAAGCTTTTTCGAGGTCAGCGGCAATTCGAATGATCCTGGCACCCGCACAACATCCACGTCCTTGCCTGCCGCGCCCGCGCGCTCCAGTGCATCCACCGCCGCCGCCAAAAGCCGCTCGGTAATAAAGCTATTGAACCGGCTCACCACGATCCCAAACCGCAAACCCGCCGCGCTCAACCCGCCATTGATCTTCCCCGTCTGCATTCAGTCCTACACTCCCTCTTCTCTGCGCTCTCTGTGGCCTCAGTGTCCTCTGTGTAAAATCCTTTTTTTCGCTACTTCCCCTTAAACTCTGCCGGCCTCTTCTCCAAAAACGCCTTCGTCCCCTCGCGCATATCTTCCGTCGCGCAAGCCAAACCAAACAGTGTTGCCTCCAAGAACAATCCTTCCTCCTGTGGCATTTCCAGGCCACGCTCAATCGCCTCCATCGTGTACTTCACCGCGACTGGCGCATTGGCAATAATCTTCTTCGCCAGCGCCTCGGCCGCCGGCAAAAGTTCCGCCGCCTCGTAAACGTGATTGACGAGTCCGATACGCAGCGCTGCCTCCGCGCTGATCATTTCTCCAGCTAGGCAAAGTTCGTGCGCCACGCCCTTGCCGCAAAGCCGAGCTAGCCGCTGCGTTCCGCCGTATCCGGGAATGATTCCCAGCTTTACTTCCGGCTGCCCGAGCTTCACCGTCTTGCTCGCAATTCGAATCGTGCACGCCATCGCAATTTCGCATCCGCCGCCCAACGCAAACCCGTTGATCGCGCAAATAGAAGGCTTTCCCATCGTCTCAAGCAGATGAATCACGCCCTGCCCAAACAACGAAAATTCTTTTCCATTCACAGGCGTCTGCTGCGAAAGCTCTCCAATATCCGCTCCCGCAACAAATGATTTTTCTCCCGCGCCAGTAAGAATCAACACGCGCACAGCGTCGTCGCCGCGCGCATCCAAAAGCACATGCTGCAACTCTTCCATCGTCTTGCGGTTCAGCGCGTTCAATACTTTCGGCCGGTTGAATGTTGCGAACGCAATTCCGTCCTTCTTTTCGTATAGCAGGTTGATCAACTCGGATAGCATCAAATCCTCTTCCGAAATACTTTAGAAGGGCTAGTCTTTCATTCCTTCCGTTCGACCGGACCATGGATAATAACCCGGCAGGAGCGGTACCACCAAAACTGCAAAAATCATAAGAAATACAAAAGCCGCAAAAAGTGAGTCTAGAAGCCACACTGGGTGCCGCACCGAATTCTGGATTGCGAACGCCAATAATAAGAGTCCAATAGGCAGGTACCAAGTGGCTGCCACTCGACAAGCGGTGATGGAACGCCGGAATATCAGCAGCAACCCTGAAACCACACCCCACAAATCGAATAGAAGAATACCTGGCGCCGCCGGGCCGACACCGAGGTAACCCGCAGCAGCTAAAAGGTACGACACTATAACCACAAACATTACACAGGCAAAAACCACCTGAACCACTCCGAGAACAACCAAAAATATGCCGCGTCCCTTACCGTTAGACAACGAATGCTCCCCAGAAGAGTACGGGACTGTGTCTCACATCAAAGCTTGCTGGCTCTTGGTTTTTGCGGATCGGTGTAATCGTAGAACCCGCGTCCCGCCTTCCGCCCGTTCCAACCCGCCAAAACCATCCGCTTCAAAAGCGGCGGCGACGCAAATCGCTTTTCGTGGAACTCCTCGAACATAATCTGCGAAATGTAATACGTCGTATCCAATCCCACGAAATCCAGCAAAGTCAGCGGCCCCATGGGATGCCCGCAACCCAGCTTCATCGAATTATCGATGTCTTCGATCGATCCCACGCCTTCTTCCAAAGCGCGAATCGCATCCAGCAAATACGGCACCAGCAGCCGGTTCACTATGAACCCCGTCGAATCGTGCGCCCGCACCGCCGTCTTCCCGAGTTTCGACCCGAACGCCACCATCTCTTCATACACATCAGCTTCCGTCGCAATTGTCCGCACCACTTCCACAAGCTTCATCACTGGCACTGGATTAAAAAAATGCAAGCCCACGAACCGCTGCGGCCGCTTGGTGGCTGTAGCAATTTCCGTGATCGTCAACGAAGAAGTATTGCTGGCAAAAATCGTCGAAGGCGGACAAAGAGCATCCAGCGCGGAAAAAAGTTCGCGCTTCGCAGGCAATTGTTCGATGATTGCCTCAACAATAAGATCGCAATCCTTCAAATCCTCCAGCGAGGTCGTCCCGCGCAACCGTCCGCGGATTTCACCTTGCACCGCCGAAGTGATCGTTCCCTTCTCGACCAGCCGCGCCAAATTCTTTTCAATACTCTTCAGTCCCTTCTCGACAATCTCAGGGCTCACTTCCCGCACCACCGTCGCAAACCCCGCCGCCGCGCACACCTGGGCGATTCCCGATCCCATCAACCCACACCCCACAACTCCCACTTTTTGAATCGCCATTCTTATCCTCGCTGAGTTTTCTTAAAGATGAATTTGAGGAGTCTCGCCCGGCCCTAGTGTACCAAACAAAGTTATGTCTGACGTGTCAGCGCTCGTGTTCGAGAGACGCGACGCCAGTCCTCGCGATACCAGCGATAGAAACAAATGTCAGCCCGGGCAGACAACTAGCGTGAGACCAAAACCGAATGGCCCGCTCGCGTTTTTCGCTGCCTCCCAAGCCGAAAGACTCGCATGTCCAGAACCACCTACCCACACATCGCACGCGAAGAAAACTAGACCCACAATCACCGAACCCATCGCGGACCACAACCATCCTTCCGCAGTTTTGGCGGATTTCTCGCTGTGCCAAACAAAATGCGCGCCAACCCCCAGACCGACGGCTATCACAATCCAAATGGCAGCGGGAACTCCCGCGCCGCGAAGCACAAGGGCACTCAGAAGAACCTCGGCAGTCAGCACGAAATATCCAGTAGCGTCAGCCATTCTCTCATCCGACTATGCTCGGCGAAGCGCACGCGTGGCTAATTCCTGATCGCTTCCACCACCATCGCAATCCCCTGCCCGCCACCGATGCAAGCCGTCGCCAATCCATACCGCAAATTGTTCCGCCGCAACTCATTCAAGATGGTAATCAGGAGCCGCGTCCCGCTCGCCGCCAGGGGATGCCCCAGCGCAATTGCTCCACCGTTCACATTCGTTTTGTCGCGATTCAGCCCCAGCGCCTTCTCCACGGCAAGATACTGCGCCGCAAACGCTTCATTCACTTCAACGCGATCCATCTCCTCCAATGTAAGCCCCGCAAGCTTCAACGCTTTTTGCGAAGAAGGCACCGGCCCTATCCCCATGATGCTCGGATCAACTCCCGCCGTAGCCCACGCCACAATCCTTCCCAGCGGCTTCAATCCACGCTCCTTCGCAGTCTGCGCGCGCGTCACAACAACAGCCGCCGCTCCATCCACAATCCCGCTCGCGTTTCCCGCCGTCACAATCCCATCTTTTTTGAACGAAGGCGGCAATTTCTCAAGCATCTCCATGGTCGTTTCCGGCCGCCGGTGATCATCCTCGCTAAATACAATCGTCTTCTTCCCTTGCTTCACTTCCACGGGCGCGAGCTCTTCCCTGATGCGACACGCTTTGTACGCCGCATCGGCCGCCTGTTGGCTGCGCAACGCGTACGCGTCCGCATCTTTGCGCGTGATCCCGTGCTGCTCCGCCAACTTCTCCGCAGTCATCGCCATCGGCAATCCGCAGTAACTGTCCGTGAGCCCAACAAACAACGAATCCTCCAGCGCTCCGCCGCCCAGCTTCAATCCAGTTCGCGCCCCGCGAACCACAAATGGCGCCTGCGTCATATTTTCCATCCCGCCTGCAAGCACCATCGTCGCTTCGCCAAGCAAAAGCCGCTGCGCCGCCTGCGACACCGCCTCAATCCCCGACCCGCACAAGCGGTTCACGGTCACCGCCGGCGTTTCGGTTCTCAATCCTGCTTTCAACCCCACGTGCCGCGCGCCATAGATCGCGTCCGCGCTCGTCTGCATCACGTTCCCAAAAATCGCGTGATCGAACTCTGCCGGGTCCACGCCCGACCGCCGAATCGCCTCTTTCGAAGCATGCGCCGCCAAATCAATCGCGCTCACCTCCGAAAACGCCCCGGTATATCGAGCCATTGGCGTCCGCGCCCCCGCCACAATCACCACATCCGTTGGAAACATACGTCCTCCGCTTTCAGCAATCCGTCAACCCACAGTTTACCGTCGAAACCTTAAACCGAGAAATCGGGGATATACTCCTCTCATGCACGCCCTCCGCATCGCCTCTCCTTGCTCGGCCAATTGGGCCGACATGCCCGGGAACGACAAAATCCGCCATTGCTCCCAATGCCAGCTCGACGTTTACAACTTCTCGGCAATGACGGAGCTCGAAATAAATCAAATTGTGGCTGCGCGGACTGGCCGTTTGTGTGCTCGTTTTTTTCAGCGATCCGACGGGACGATGCTCACGGAAAATTGCCCCACCGGAATTCGCACTGGCGTTCTTCGGGGATCGACTATTGCCGCCGTTGCCTTGGCCGCTCTCGTCACCATCGCCCCAACAAACACCGGGGCAGTGCCGACACAAGCCGGATCGTCCTCCGGGCAAATGCTATCAGCGCACCAGGGTCTGGTGCTGCAAGTGCGGGATCCGTCGGGAGCCGTCCTCCCCGGGGCGGCAGTTTCTATCGTCAACGCCAAGACAGGCCAGCACTGGGATTTGACCACAGACTCGAATGGCGGATTGGCGCTGCTTGATCTTCCAGAAGGCTCCTACGAATTAACAGTCACTGCCAGCGGCTTTTCTAGCTTTGTGGAGAAGAACCTGACTGTGCCAGGCCGTGTCGCCATCACACTCCAAATCGGAGCTCTCATGGGCGAAGTCGTAATAGTGACAGGGGTAGGTACAGAACCAACGTCGAGCAAA
>Ga0206978_1100_pt3 | contig 16090 bp, 16 predicted proteins | sample Alteio_BWMinCont_21_FD_153477 | JGI IMG/M metagenome (GOLD analysis project Ga0206978, IMG submission 153477) | Enriched cells from forest soil in Barre Woods Harvard Forest LTER site, Petersham, Massachusetts, United States -... | ecosystem: Environmental > Terrestrial > Soil > Temperate forest >...
CGTTCATCCCGAGGGAATTTCAGACGGCGAATTCAAGGAGGCGCTGGAAAAATCGTTGGCATTGAAAGGATTCTTTGCGACCAACGCTTCCTCTGCGCGTTATCGTATCGATGCGGCTATGGATTTTGATGCTCATGTCGGTTTCAACAGCACGCCGATCGATGGTACGGTTACCTACACGGTTTATTCCTTGCCGGATAACCGGAAAATTTTGGAACGAAAAATAGATTCGGCTTTTACCGGCGAAGGTCAAAATACAGCCGTGCAATTTCTATTTACGGGTGTCAGCGCCTATCAAAATGGCCGCCGCGAGGGCTATGAAAAAGCTGCCACGGATAATTTGGCTTCGTTCATGAATGTGCTTAGCCAGTGGAGTGCCGCGAGGTAATTTTAAGTTCTTCCCCTCTCAATATTAATCGCGGCCAGCGTGATGAAGCAGACGATGCCGATCAGGGCCACGATCAGTTCGGGGCGGAAGCCGATTTCGGCGAAAGCGACCAGGCAGGCCGCTGTGGTCATCAATTCAATCAGCACATAACGCGCGCCGACTTTGGCGCCGCAATGGCGGCATTTGCCGCGCTCGATCAGCCACGACAGCACCGGCACCAAATCGCGGATCTTGAGCGGCGTGTGGCATTTCGGGCAATGCGAGGGCGGCGAGACGATCGAGAGATTGCGTGGCGCGCGATAGCTCAGCATGGTCACGAAGCTGCCGAGCGCAAGGCCGACCAACAATCCGGTCAGCAGGCGAAACCACAACTCATCGGAAGGGGACATGGTGCATCCAGTATAAAGTCTCTTTCCAGGATCGGCAAATGCACTTGTTATTTCATATTTTTTACGCTGTGCAGGGCATCCAATGCGCCTTGTAAAATATAAGCCGCGGCCGCCTTGTCGATTTTGGCGGCGCGGGTGGCGCGGGTGGTGTCGGCGGCGATGAGGTCGCGTTCGACGGCGGCGGTGGAGAAGCGTTCGTCCCAAAAGACCACCGGCAAATCGGGATCAGGCAACGCTCCCTTTTGGAGCAGGTTGCGCACAAAGGCGCGGGCCGATTGCGCGGCTGGACCTTCGGTACCTTCCATGGTCTTGGGCAGGCCGATAACGAGGCCGCCGATATTGCGATCGTGTATGATGCTGACGATGGCGGCAGCATCATCGGTGAATTTGCCGCGCGCAATCGAGGTCAGCGGGGAGGCCACCGTAAGACCGGGATCGGAAATGGCAATGCCGATCGTCTTGCTGCCGGGATCGATGCCGAGCAGGCAGGAACCTTTTTTTAATAGCGCACGCAATTCGGATAAGTTGCAGACAGGCATGCCGAATGATAGCTTGTCTTATGTCCATTGACCAGAAAACCGTTGCCAAAATCGCCCATCTTGCCCGGCTTAAAATACCGGAAGCGGAGCAGAATCAGCTTGCGGGTGAGCTCGGCAAAATCCTCGACTGGATCGCGCAGCTTGATGAGGTTGATGTCGCCGGGATCGCACCGTTGGCGAACGTCAACGATGCCTTCTTGCGCGGACGCGAGGATGTCGTGAATGACGGCGGCAAGCTTGAGGATATTCTCGCTAACGCGCCGTCCAAGACGGCCGATTTCTTTACGGTGCCGAAGGTAATTGAATGAGCGCGCCGACCGATTTATCCATAACGGAAGCCCGCGCTGCGCTCGATGCAAAAAAACTCAGCGCGGTGGAGCTGGCCGAACCGCACATATCGGCAAGCGAAAAAGCGCAATCGAAACTTAACGCCTACATCCAAATTACGTCGGAGCTTGCACGCAAACAGGCGAAAGAGTCCGATGCGCGCCGCGCCGCCGGTAAGGCTGGTGATCTTGATGGCATTCCCATGGCGATCAAGGATTTGTTCTGCACCAAAGGCGTACGCACGACGGCGGCAAGCAAAATTCTCGATAATTTTATTCCGACTTATGAATCGACCGTCACGAAAAAATTATTCGATGCCGGCATTGTCATGCTTGGCAAAAGCAATCTCGATGAATTCGCGATGGGATCGAGCAATATCACGAGCGCTTACGGTCCGGTGGTAAGCCCATGGTCAGGGGCCGATCCTGCCAACAGCAACCGCAAGCTGGTGCCGGGCGGATCTTCCGGCGGATCGGCGGCTTTGGTAGCGGGGCGTTTCGCTATGGCCGCGACCGGCACCGATACCGGCGGATCGATACGGCAGCCCGCATCGCTCGCCGGCATTGTCGGATTGAAGCCGACGTATGGCCGTTGTTCGCGCTGGGGGATTGTTGCTTTCGCATCGTCGCTCGATCAGGCGGGACCGATGACACGCACGGTCGCCGATGCAGCTTTGATGCTGCGCGTCACGGCGGGCTTCGATGAGAAAGATTCGACCTCCGTCGATCAGCCAGTGCCGGATTACACCACGGCCATCGGCGCTTCAGTGAAAGGCCTCAAGATCGGCATCCCGAAGGAATATCGCATTGACGGCATGCCGGGAGAAATCGATGCGCTGTGGCAGAAGGGTGCGGCGATGCTGCGCGATGCCGGCGCCGAGATTATCGAGATCAGCCTGCCACATACGAAGTATTCGTTGGCGGTTTATTACATCATCGCGCCGGCGGAGGCGTCATCCAACCTTGCGCGCTATGACGGCGTGCGGTTCGGGTTGCGCGTGCCGGGCGAAAATCTGAACGGCATGTATGAAAACACGCGCGGCAAAGGATTTGGCAAGGAAGTGCGCAGGCGCATTCTGATCGGCACCTACGCGCTGTCGGCGGGATATTATGATGCGTATTATCTCAAGGCGCAGAAAGTGCGGCGGCGTATTCGCGACGATTTTACCGAAGCGTTCATAAAATGCGATCTGATTTTGGCGCCGACGGCGCCTTCGACTGCGTTTGCCATCGGCGAGAAGCAGGACGATCCGATTCAGATGTATCTGAACGATGTGTTCACCGTGCCGGTTAATCTGGCAGGCTTGCCGGGCATTTCGGTGCCGGCTGGCCTTGGTGCCGATGGATTGCCGTTGGGTTTGCAGCTGATCGGGCGCTCGTTCGATGAAATGACTGTGCTGAAAGCCGCGTCAGCCCTTGAGAAAGCCGTAAGCTTCAACCACAAACCGCCTTTTACAGCGTGATGTCATGAGCGGGATCGTAAAGGGACAAACCGGCGAATGGGAGATGGTGATCGGGCTTGAAGTGCATGCTCAGATCGTCTCGCACGCCAAATTGTTTTCAGGGGCGGCAACCACATTTGGTGCTGCGCCCAACACGCAAGTTAGCCTTGTCGATGCCGCGTTTCCCGGCATGTTGCCGGTGATCAATAAGAAATGCATCGAGCAGGCGGTGCGCACGGGACTTGGCCTTAAGGCGCAGATCAATCTGGTTTCGGTGTTTGATCGCAAGAATTATTTCTATGCCGATTTGCCCGCCGGTTATCAGATCAGCCAGTTCAAGGACCCCATTGTCGGCAAGGGCGAGATTGTGCTCGATCTCGCCGATGGTGAAACGCGCACCGTCGGCATCACGCGCCTGCATATGGAGCAGGACGCGGGCAAAAGCATGCACGACCAAAGCCCGACTGAAACATATGTCGATCTTAACCGCGCAGGCGTGGCGCTGATGGAAATCGTTTCCGAGCCCGATATGCGCTCAGGCGAGGAGGCGGGTGCTTATCTTAAAAAATTGCGGGCGATTTTGCGTTATCTCGGTACGTGCGACGGCAATATGGAAGAAGGATCGATGCGCTGCGACGTGAACCTTTCCATGCGCCGGGTGGGCGATACCAAGCTCGGCACGCGCTGTGAAATCAAGAATGTGAATTCGATCCGTTTCGTGCAGCAGGCCATCGAGTACGAATCGCAGCGCCAGGTGGAAGTGCTGGAAGGCGGCGGGACCATCAAACAGGAAACGCGGCTGTGGGACACATCCAAGGGCGAAACGCGCTCGATGCGATCTAAGGAAGAAGCGCATGATTACCGCTATTTCCCCGATCCCGATTTGCTGCCGATGAAGCTGGACGCGGCCTGGGTCGAGGAAATCAAACGCACTTTGCCGGAATTGCCGGACGACAAAAAAGCACGGTTTATCAAGGACTATGGGCTGAAGCCCTACGATGCTTCGGTGCTGGTGGCGGAGCGCGCTTCGGCCGACTTCTTCGAGCAAGTTGCCAAGGGGCGCGACGGGAAACTGGCCGCCAATCTGGTGACCGGCGATTTATTCGGTGCGCTGAACAAGCTTGGCAAAGGTATTGAGGAAAGCCCAATATCGGCAGATGCCCTTGGCGGTCTTGCCGATTTGCTCAGCAACCAGACCATCAATGGACGCATCGCCAAGGAAGTGTTCGAAGACATGCTGGCCACGGGCAAACCGGCGGCGCAGATCGTCGAGGAAAAGGGCTTGAAGCAGGTAACTGATACCGGCGCCATTGAAAAAGCAATCGATGACATTCTGGCCGCCAACGCCGACAAGGTTGCCGAATATAAATCCGGCAAGGATAAATTGTTCGGCTTCTTCGTCGGCCAGGTGATGAAAGCAACCGGCGGCAAGGCCAACCCGGCGGTGCTGAATGAGTTGCTGAAGAAAAAATTAGCCTGATTGTCCAGCCTGTCTTTTTTCTTTTTGTTTTTCAAACTCTTACTTCAAATCAAACTTCTGCTTACGAAAAAAGGAAGAAGCGCGCTTCTCCAAACCCTGTTTTGCCCGTGGGAGCTTGACAGGGCGGGGCATGCACCTCTTGTTGCGACAAGTGGGTACTTCCCATAACTCTGCAGCGTTTGGGCCCGGCAGCCGGAACAAGCTATCTCCGAAGAGATAGAACTATATCACTATCATAGGTATAAAATAATATCAAGTAAAGTCGTCAGGCGTTAACGAATTTCTTCGATTTTACGGCACCGAGGGGTGGTATTGGCCTGCAATCTTACCTAAGGCGCCGTCACAGACATGGGCGAGGCGATTGTATTCTTCTTCGCTGTCGACATCGCGCTGGCGGCGGAGGTTTTCTTCTTCGATCTGGCTGATCGACTCAGCCATGATCGATTTCAATTTATCTCTCAAAACTTTCTCGGCGCGATCGGCGTTTTCAACCTGGATCACGCCATTCGAGTATATGGCGGTTGACGGCGATGTGTTTTTGCTCATGGCCGATGGTTTCATCGAATGCGCAGGAGCCTTGCGGTATTTCGCTGGCGACGAAGACGGTGACGTCGCGGTAGCCGATGGTTGCATCGATATGCTGCACATAGGCGCAGGCCGGCTGCCCGGGCGCTGTGTGGACGATCGTGGGCGCCTGGAATTCCAGCACCGACTGGTAGCGCGTGATGCCCATTGTGATCGCATCGTTTTCAGGAATGCCTTGGCCGCCGCCGTTGGCGATCGCTTGAACGGAAGCAAGATTTTTCGTGAAATCGTATTTTGGCTCATCGAACACCACTTTGACGTTCACCGGCACATCGGGATAGGAGGCGCAGCTATCGATATCCTTGGCGCCGGCGGTGTGCACAAAAAAGATGAAACACAGCGCCGTTGCCGGCCCTAGCAGCGAATTTTTGCGCATGAGAATGTAGTCGGGAGTCAGAGGGCAGGATTCAGAATGGCAGGATTATCTACTTATACCATTAAATCAATCGAATCGCCCCCAGGACAAAGCGGGGCCGTGGCTTGAGCCGGTTCTGAAAAAACCTTCGGGATGATGCGTCATGGCCGCGAGGTTATCGGCGAGGCAGCCTACTTCTTTACGGAACCGCTCAAGAATATCGGTTTTATCTAGTATAATTTCGTCGTGCGAAACGATCATTTTTATTTTTCCTGTTTCGTTAGTGCCTATCATCACGCTCGCCGAGTATGTCGCTTACCTTGCGGCGCCGGCCGCGGCGGGGGATTTCAGCAAAGTCTTTCAACACCCCGACAGGGGTGGCACCGCGCAATTCCGATAGCGCGCGCTGCATCGTGATGCGTTCGCGCAAATCATCGCAATCGCCGATGCACATGGTGGACAGTCTGTTTTCAAGGAGATCGACGAGCGCTGCAACGGTATCTTTCGAAAGCGTCATGGCCAAACCCTCCAATTAAATTCGAACATGTAAAAAATTCTTCGCGAATGTCCTCAGTATTTATCTAAAAAGTTAAAATCTGATGAACTACCGGTCTCTCATCGAGAATTATTGTGAAAAAACAAGCCCCTATGGTTAGCAAAACGTTAATGGATGGCGAGCTGCAGCTGTGTGCTCTGCATCTGCTCGAATTTCTTCATAGCATCGGCCATCGATAGGAAAACTGTTTCCACTTGTTCCTCTGAGGCAGGCCGTGGCGATGTCCGGATGATCCAGCTTCTTGTGCAAACATCGCCGAGATCATCTCTTTCGATCTTGGTCTGCTCGAGAAGGTAGGCATTGCCATGCATGGCTATAATTTGTTTTACGATATGCGACTGTTTTTCTACAGACATAGCTGCAGCGTTATGGTCCTGCTCTTCGAGAAGGGCGGCGCAAAAAGTCGGCAAATGCCCTATAAGCATATCACTGAGGGCGGCGCTGATTTTTTCTTTTGCGGGGCCAGGACATAAAGTGGGCAGATGCTCATTGAGCAAATCACCGATCGCAGCGTTGATTTTTTCTTTCGCAGGTTTCATTTTCATCCCCAATGTCAATCAGCATCAAAATTTTATTTGTTACCAATGTCTGTATTATTTATCTAAAAAGTTAAATATTCTTTGCGGTCCAAAAAGCTTTTTTGGACCCTGTAGGGAAAGGGTTTTTTGTGTTTTATGGTTAGGAAAAGATTAAAGAGAGGCGGGGGAAACTTCGTTTTTCTCTAACCCCTTCACATGGTGGTCGGTTGCTAGCACCATATAAACCGCCGGCACCACAAACAGCGTGAAGAGGGTGCCGATGGCAAGCCCGGAGGCGATCACCAACCCCATATCGAAGCGCGATAATGCCCCCGCGCCGGATGCCGTAATAAGCGGCATGACGCCCAGCACCATGGCGGCTGTGGTCATCAAAATGGGCCGCAGGCGGATACTGGTGGCTTCGATGATAGCGTCACGCTTGCTGCGGCCATCATGCTGAAGATGATTGGCGAATTCGACGATCAAAATGCCGTGCTTGCTGATAAGGCCCATCAGGGTCACAAGGCCTACTTGCGTATAGATATTGATGGTCGCTCCGCCGACGCCGAGGCTGATGAAAACAAGTGCGCCGGCAATCGACATCGGCACTGATATGAGAATGATAAGCGGATCGCGGAAACTTTCGAACTGCGCCGAAAGTGTGAGAAAAATAATAATGAGCGCGAACAAAAAGGTAACGGCGAAGCCGCTCGATTCCTGTTGGAATTGGCGCGCAGGACCGGAGTAATCGACTGAGTAGCCTTGCGGTAAATCGGTTTTCGCGAGATTGGCGAGATACGCCAGCGCATCGCCGACCGTCACACCCGGAAAAGGGACGCCATTGATGGTTTCGGCGTTTTGCTGTTGGAAGTGATTGAGCGATTCCGGAATAGTTTCCGTCTTGATGTGGGCGATGGTCGAAAGCGGCACCGTGCCACCGGTTGCCGTGCGCACGTAATAATTATCGAGTTGATTGGCGTTAAGCCGGTATTGCTGCTGCACTTGCGGTATGACTTTGTATGAACGTCCGCTAAGGCCGAAATAATTGACATAGCCGCCGCCAAGCATCGATGCCAGCGCGCTGCCGACATCGGTCATCGTCAGGCCAAGCTCAGCCGCTTTGTCGCGGTCGATCACGACCGTTGCTTCCGGCAAATCGATTTTCAAATCGGTATCAAGGAACAGGAACATGCCACTTTTTTGCGCTTTTTGCATAAATTCCTGGGTCACTTGATCGAGGCGCGGGAAATCCTGTGTGGTCGAAAGCACGAATTGAATCGGATAGCCGCGGCTGCCGGGCAAGGGCGGCGGCTGGAAGATGGCCGTTTTTAAGCCGGCAATAGTGCCCAAATCATTTTGTAAGATAGGCTGCAGGTCGTTGGATGTGCGTTTGCGCTCGTCCCACGGCTTCAGCACCATGCCGGCAACCACGCGGCCGGGCGTGTCGAGCTGGAAAATGTGGTCGGTTTCCGAATAGCTGGTGAAAATCTTATAAATCTTGTCTTGATACAGTTCCTTTTGCTGCAGCGTGGCGTAAGGGGAAGGCGAAATGAAAGCAATCATCACGCCCTGATCTTCTTGCGGCGCGAGCTCCGTTTTGGCGCTGCTGTAAAGGAAATAAATACTGCCAAGCACGATCGCCGCGAACACAATCGTTACCGGCAGATAATCGAGGCTGCCGCGCAAGCGACGCTCGTAAAAACCGCGCAGTTGCTCGAAACGCCTGTCGATACTATCCGTCAGCTTTTCTTCCCAGGTATCACGATTCTGTGAATGAGATTTTAGAACGCGCGAACATAACATCGGCGATAGCGTTAGCGCGACAATACCCGAAATCGTAACCGCGCCCACCAGCGTGAAGGCAAATTCGGTGAAGAGGGCACCGGTCAAGCCGCCCTGAAAGCCGATGGGGATATACACGGCAACCAGCACGATGGTCATTGCGATGATCGGATTGGCCAGTTCGCGCGCGGCTTGCAGTGCGGCATCCATTGGGCTCATGCCTTCTTCGATATGGCGGTTGACGTTTTCGACTACAATAATGGCATCATCGACTACAAGGCCGATCGCCAATACCAGGGCGAGAAGCGTTAAAAGATTGATCGAGAAATGAAACGCCAGCATAAAGATAAAGGCGCCGATCAAAGATAACGGCATGGCAACCACCGGGATCATCACGGCACGTGGCGAGCCCAGAAACATGAACACGACGAACGAGACAATAAACAAAGCCTCGATGAGCGTATTTTTCACTTCGTTGATCGAGCTATCGACGAAGCGGGTGGAATCGTAAATAACGCGGCCCTGCAAGCCTTGCGGCAGTTGCGATTGAATATCCGGCATCGCGGCGCGCACGCCCTTGATGACATCCAGCAAGTTGGCGGAGGGCGCTACCTGAATGCCTATGTAAACGGCTTGTTTGCCGTCAAAGCCAACGCGTGATTCATAATCGTCGGAACCCAGCGTGACGTTCGCCACGTCTTTCAGACGTACAATAGCGCCGTTTTGTTGCTTGATCACTAGATTGCGGAAATCTTCCAACGAATGGATATCGGTCGACGCGTTGAGGTTGATTTGTACCATCTGGCCTTTGGTATTGCCGAGGCCCGAAATGTAGTTGTTTTTGGCCAGGGCGTTGCTGATATCCGACGCGGTCAGGTCGTAGGCCGCGAGCCTTGCCGGATCGAGCCAGGCGCGCAGGGCGAAATTTTGGGCGCCGATGATCTCGGCGGTTTGCACGCCTTCGACCGATTGCAGTTTTGGCTGCACCACGCGCACGAGATAATCGGTGATATTATTTTGTGGCAACACATCGCTGCTGAAACCGATATACATGGCGTCGATGGTCTGGCCGATTTGGATACTCAGGGTCGGCTGCTGCGCGCCGGGCGGCAGTTGATTAATGACCGAACTGATTTTGGTGCTGATTTCAGTCAGCGCTTTGTCGGAATCATAATTGAGACGAAGATTGACGGTGATGGTGCTGACGCCGTTTTGACTGGTCGACGTCATGTAATCGATGCCGTTTGCCTGGGCGATGGCGGTCTCTAACGGCGTGGTGATAAAGCCGGCTATAACATCAGGATCGGCGCCGTAATAAGTCGTGCTGACGGTGACGACGGCGTTTTCCGTGCGCGGGAATTGCAAAATGGGCAGCGACATAAAGGCGCGCAGCCCGACGACCAAGATCATCAAACTTATAACCGTCGCGAGGACGGGGCGGCGAATAAAAAGGTCGGTAAATTTCATCGTATCAGCGGTCTTGCGGTTTCGGGTTGGGATTATCCGTCGGACTAATCTCGTTATTCACGATAATTGGCGAACCGTTGCGCAATTTCATTTGGCCGGAGGTCACGACCGTATCGCCTTCCTTGACGCCGCTTAGTATAGCGATCTGGTCGCCGCGCGTCGGACCGGTGGTAACAAAGGTTTGTTTGGCGATCAGTTGCGGTTTGTTGTCACCATCGTCTTTGCCATCTTTATCGCCCTTGTCGCCATCGGCTTTCTGGCCCTCATCGCTTTTGTTCTGCACCAGATAAACCGTGCTGCCGTAGGGATTAAAGGTAATCACAGTTTGCGGAAGGATTACATAATGCACCGGCGCACCTACTTCGATCGAGAGTTTGGCAAACATGCCGGGCAAAAGGAGATGATCGGGATTTTTAAAGCTCGCGCGCACTTGAATGTTGCGTGTGGACTCATCGACCTTGGAGTTGATCGATGAAATTTCGCCATCGAAGCTCTTGTCGGCATGGGCGTCGACTGTGGCGATCACTTTCTGTCCGGTTGATACTTGCGTCAGCGATTGCTCGGGCAAGGTGAAGTCGACATAGATGGGGTCAAGCTGCTGCAGGGTGACGATCATAGACCCTGGATTAAGATACTGCCCGACATCGACCGCGCGGATGCCGAGGTGGCCGGCGAAAGGCGCGCGAATGGTTTTTTTGTCGACAATGGCTTGCTGTTCGGCCACTTGAGCCTTAGCGCCGGCAAGGTTCGCGGCGTCGGTATCGACGGCTGCCTGGCTTACGGCTTGCACCTTGAGCTGTTTTTGATCGCGCTCATAGTTGATCTCGGCCAGTTTTTCGGCGGCCTGAAGGGAAAGCAATTTGCCGACATCGTCTTCGGCGCGCAGTTGCACAAGCACCGCGCCGGCCTCGACATCGCTGCCGGAATCGAACTTGATATCTTCGACAATGCCGGCGACTTCGGACGAAAGATCGGCGCCTTGCACGGCGCGCAGGCTACCCACGGCTTCCAGCTTCGGTTGCCAGTCGGCGGACATGGCCTTGCCGGTCGAAACCGTTTGCGGCGGGGCGCCCATCGACATCATGTATTTCTTCGTCATGATGCCGACGAAAACTTTGTAGCCGAAAATGCCGCCCAAGATCAGGACCAAGACGACCAGCATAAGTGCCATACGTTTTTTCATTACTCATCTCCCTTAACGGCAGGCGCGTCGTGCCCGCTGGAATTATTGAAATTGGTGACCGTCGGCGTTTTATTCGTGTCGCTATCTTCTCGATCGGTTGCTTCGGCATTGTCCGCCGTATCGATCCGGTTCCACCAGCCGCCGCCCAGCGCCGAGAAAAGTGCGGCCGTATCGGCAAAACGCTGCGCCTGAGCTTGAACCAAAGCTATTTTCGTCTGCTGCTCAGTTTGTTCGGCGGTGAGGAGGGTAAGATAGCTTATGGCGCCATCTTTATATTGCTGTTCGGAAAGCCTGAGACTATCCGCCGCGGCATGTTCCGCTTCGGCATTCGCTTTGAGCGTTTCGGCATCGGATTGCAGTGCGTGCAGACTGTCGGCGACATCTTGGAATGCCGTCAGCACGGTTTTGCGATACATCGCGGCGGCTTCATCATAAGCGGCTTCGGAGGCGCGCTTTTGATGCAACAACGTGCCGCCATGGAAGAGCGGCTGGGCGATGCCTGCCGCGAGGCTCCAAACGCCAGTGCCGGGGGCGAATAGGCTGGCAAGCGTAGCCGCGGTCGAGCCGACATCGCCGGTGAGAGGGAACTGCGGCAGCATGGCCGCTGTCGCGACGCCGATTTCGGCGCTTGCCGCATGCAGCGTGGATTCCGCCGCGCGCACATCCGGCCGTTGCTCCACGAGTTTCGAGGGCAGCGAGACCGGAATCTCAATCGGTAATTCGAGTTTGGTGAGTTCGAAGACGCCGTGCGGTTCTTCGCTCGGAAACTGTCCGGCCAGCACAGATAATTGATGCCGCGTTACCGACAGTTGTTTTTCGAGCGGCGGCAAAGTGGCGCGTTCCTGCGCCAATGTTGCGGCTTGCGCAAGTACGGCCGGTTTGGCGATGCCACCCAGCTTGAATTGGTTATTCAGCAGATCGAGGGATTTTTGTTCCTCGCCGATAATGTTTTTGGTTGCCGCGATTTGCCCGCGCAGCGAGGCTTCCGCTATTGCGGTCGTCACGACATTCGCGGTAAGGCTCAGGCGCGCGGCTTCAAGCTCGAACCGTTGGTAGTCTTCGCTGGCGCTGAGCGCCTCGATCTGGCGGCGCGTGCCGCCAAAAATATCGGGACCGTAGGATACGCTGACGGATGCGTTCAAAAGTGTGAAGGGCGGTATCGAGCCCGCCGCGCCGAACGCCGATCCGGAAATTTTTTCACGTTCCGCCGTGAAGCCCGCATCGATGGAAGGAAAAAGTGGTCCTTCGCCGGCTTTCATATTTTCATGGGCTTCGCGTAAGGCAGCTTCTGCCGCCGCAAGATCGGGATTGTTTTTAAGCGATAAGGCTATGAGCTGATTGAGCGGTTCGGAGTGAAACAGTTTCCACCATTCGGCGGGGATGTCTTTGCCGGTCGCGAACGTTTGCGCGGCACCGCCGGTTTCGGATGGTGTGGCCTGCGTTTTTTCCGGCAGCGGCGCGGATTCGTATGCTTTTACATCGGGCGCGGGGGGCCGTTCGAAGTCGGGGCCGACCGCGCAAGCTGTGAGCAGCCCGGCCAGGGCGGTCGAAATTAAATATGGTGCGGCGCCACGGAATCGATGCATGCTGCGAACCTTAACAAGGTCATTTACAAAGAACAGATTGTCTTATACATTCATACATGACTGTATGTAAATAGGCAAGAAGAGCCTGTGCGGCAAGGATAAATGGCTAGGCGAACTAAGCTCGAAGCTGAGCAAACCCGTAATGCGATTCTCGATGCGGCGGAGCGCGTCTTCTACGCCCATGGCGTCGCCTGCACCTCGCTTGAGCAAATCGCGAAATATGCCGGCGTCACGCGCGGCGCTGTCTATTGGCATTTTAAAGATAAGATCGAGCTATGTGAAGCGATGCTGCAGCGTGTCTTTCTGCCGCAGGAGGATGTGCTTGAACGGCTGGCCAACAGCAAGAGCGATTCGCCGCTTGCCGATCTCAAAAAGGCCTGCACCGATTCGCTCACACTTATGGTGACCGACAAGCAACGTCACCGAGTCGTGTCGATTCTCATGTTCCGTTGCGAATATGTGGAAGAAATGGCGGCCATCATGAAACGCCGCCGCCAATGTAAGGATCGCATGCTGGACCGTTGCCTGCGTATGTTCGAACGCGCGGCCGAACTTAAAATGCTGGATCCTTCCTGGACACCGCGCTTGGCCGCCATAAGCTTGCAAGCCTTGATGGGCGGCCTCATCATCAATGGGCTCGAAGGCCGCAAACAGTTCAAGCTTGCCGAAGCTGGCCCCACCTGCCTTGACGCTTTCTTCCGTTCCATTACCGCGTAAACGCTCACGCCATGTTCGAAAAACTTCACCATGCCTTTATGGCCATTTTGGTTTTCTTCGGCCTCGCGCATGCGGGGACCGCGGCCTATCAGGGTTATGGCGAAGGCGAATATGTGCAAGTAGCGCCGCAGATCGCCGGGACGCTCGAAACACTTTCCATTGCGCGCGGGCAAACGGTGCATAAGGGCGATGCGCTCTTTACGCTCGAGCATGCCGATGAAACGGCGGCGCTCAATCAGGCCAAAGCTCAAAATACCGCAGCGCAATCCACGCTTGCTGATTTGACCAAAGGAAAACGTGCGCCCGAAATGGATTCCCTGAATGCGCTGCGCGATCAGGCCAGCGCCTCGCTTAATATCGCGACGATCAATTACGCTCGCGATGAACAGCAGTTCAAAGCCAAGACGATCAGTCAGGCAGTCCTTGATGGCGATAAAGCCACGCTCGATCAGGCGAAGGCGCATCTGGCCGAAACCGAAGCCAATATCGCCACCGGCCTTGAAAGCACAGGCCGCGCCGATGCCATTCGCGCGGCTGAGGCCGATGTCGATGCCAGCAGCGCCGCCGTCGCCAGCGCGCAATGGCGGCTCGATCAAAAGACACTCGTGGCTCCGGCGGATGCTTTTGTGTTCGATACGCTGTACCGCGTGGGCGAATATATTTCAGCCGGGCAGCCGGTGGTTTCCTTATTACCGCCGCCCAACATCCGCGCGCGCTTTTTTGTGCCGGAACCGCAACTGGCGTCAATGCCGGCGGGCACGGAAGTAAAAATTCATTACGACGGCGCCGAGGAAGATATTCCGGCTAAAGTTACTTACGTTTCGCCACAAGCCGAATATAGCCCGCCCGAACTTTACAACCGCGATAATCGCGCGCGGCTTTTGTATATGCTGGAAGCGACGCCAACTAAAAAACCTGAACTTCTGCATCCCGGCCAGCCGGTCGATGTGATTGTCGGCGGCGAAGAATGATGTCTTCCGCGGCAGCCGCGCCTGCGCGAGGCGATCTGGCGATTTCGGTGCAAGGCCTGTCGAAAAGTTTCAAGGGCCGCGAGGTCGTGCATGGCTGCTCGATCGATGTGCCCTACGGCGCTATTTACGGCTTTCTCGGTCCCAACGGCACCGGCAAGACTACGACCATTCGCATGCTCTGCGGCTTGCTGACACCCGACAGCGGTGAAGGCCGTTGCCTCGGCTACAACATCCGTACCGAAGCGGCGCTGATCAAACGGCAGACCGGTTACATGCCGCAGAAGTTCGGCCTGTATGAGGATTTGACGATCCGCGAGAATCTCGAATTCGTCGCGCGGCTTTATGAGATGCCCGATCCGGCCAAAACGGCCGTTGATGCCCTGCATCGGCTCGGTCTTGAGCATCGGCAAAATCAGCTTGCGGGTGAGCTTTCCGGCGGTTGGAAACAACGGCTATCGCTGGCCGCCTGTATTCTGCACACGCCGAGGTTGCTGCTGCTGGACGAACCGACCGCCGGTGTCGATCCTAAGGCGCGGCGCGAATTTTGGGATGAAATTCATGCTTTTGCTGCGCAGGGCGTTACCGTTTTGGTCAGTACGCATTATATGGATGAGGCCGAGCGTTGCCATCTGATCGGTTATTTGCTCAACGGGCGGCTTTTGGTGCATGGGCGCGTTGAGGATGTGATTGCGCAAGCGCATCTTTTTACCTGGCGGCTTATCACCACCGATCCTGCCAGGCTTAAGAGTGCGCTTGAAGGGCAGCCGGGTGTTGAGATGATCACCAGTTTTGGGACGCAGCTTCATGTCGCCGGCACCGATGAGGAAAAACTGAAAGCCACCATCGACAGGGTTACCAAACACGAGAGAGCGGCCGCCGAGCCGATGATGCCTTCGCTCGAGGATGTCTTCATCCACACCATGACCGAAGCGCATGTGGAGGCGGAGCAGTGAGGTTTTCGTTCTCTTTCAAGCGGCTGCGCGCACTGGTGACCAAGGAATTTATTCAGATTCTGCGCGACCGTTCGACCTTCGGCATGATTTTTATGATGCCCATTATTCAACTTTTGCTTTACGGCTACGCGATCAACACCAATCCGCGCTGGTTGCCGACCGCCTTGGTAAGTTTCGATAATTCGGTTTACGTCCGCGATATTGTTTCGGCATTGCAAAACACCGAGTATTTTAAAATCACCGCCCAGCCGCGTACGGAAGCCGAAGCCGAAGATTTGATGGCCAAGGGCCAAGTGCAATTCATCATCGAAATTCCTCAGCAATTTTCGCGTCAGCTTTTGCGCGGTGAGCATCCACAAATGCTGGTCGTCGCCGACGCCACCGATCCAGTCGCTGTCGGCAATGCGTTGGGTTCGATTGGGCGCGTCAACCAGACGGCGCTGGCGCGCGATTTTCCAAGCGAACTTAGCCAGCTTCAGCCGCGGGCGCCGCCGTTCGATATCGTGGTTCACAACCGTTACAATCCGGAAGGCCTGACCTCGTACAACATTGTGCCGGGCCTTATCGCATTGCTGCTCAACATGACGTTGATATCGATGACGGCCGTGGCGATTACGCGCGAACGCGAACGCGGCACTTTGGAAAATCTTCTGGCGACGCCGGCGCGGCCGTTCGAGGTTATGATCGGCAAAATCGCGCCGTTTATTATTATCGCTTATATGCAGACCTTCGTCATTCTGGGAATGTCGTGGCTGCTGCTCGGTGTACCGATGGAGGGCAATCTTTTGCTGCTGGCGTTGGCGCTCGGTGTTTACATCACGGCCAATCTCGGCATCGGCTTTACGGTTTCGAC
>Ga0206978_1140_pt1 | contig 16032 bp, 14 predicted proteins | sample Alteio_BWMinCont_21_FD_153477 | JGI IMG/M metagenome (GOLD analysis project Ga0206978, IMG submission 153477) | Enriched cells from forest soil in Barre Woods Harvard Forest LTER site, Petersham, Massachusetts, United States -... | ecosystem: Environmental > Terrestrial > Soil > Temperate forest >...
AAAGATTGAAAAGATATTGGTGCAGCTTAAAATGACCGCGCTATCGGATAAACAGGTGGTGAATTTAAGCGGGGGAGAAAAGCAGCGTTTGGCTATAGCAAGGGCATTAATCAGCAGTCCTGAAATTCTTTTGTTAGACGAACCTTTTAACCAGGTTGATACTTCTTTTCGCGAAGGCCTGCAGCAGGATATCAGGCAAATAGTAAAGGACACAGGGTTAACCGTGATCATCGTATCGCACGACCCTGCCGAAGTGCTTTCAATGGCCGATGAGTTGCTGGTTTTAAAAGAGGGTGAAATTTTAGAGTCGGGTAACCCAAAAACACTTTATCAAAATCCTCAGTATTTATACACTGCCCGGCTGCTTACCAATTGCACCGTATTAACAAAAGAAGAAGCAAAAATTTGCGGGTTAAAAACCAGGGCCGACCACATAGTGATCTATCCCGAATGGATAGAAACGGTTAAAACCTGGGCCGGCAATAATTGGGAAATAAAACAGGTTTTATTTAAAGGCTGCTATGAAGACCTGCTGTTAGAACGCAAGGGAATAACTATTCGTGTGCTGAACGACCAGTTTGGCAAATATAAAGAGGGTAAAAAAGTAAATTTGAAGCTAAATAAATGGCTCGAATATTAGCAGCATGCCGTTTGTATTGTAAAATATTGATTACTCACCACTCGTCTTTCACCACTCACCAAAACAATTCAGGTGTTTTTGTTATTTATAGTATATCTATGAAAACGTTAGCAAAAACATATCGATCATGAACTCATTGTTATATATCATCGCCTTTGTGCTTATTGTAATTTGGGCAGTCGGAGTCTTTTTTATGGCTTTAGGCAGCCTGATACATTTATTGCTGGTTATTGCCTTTGTTTTCTTTCTATTTGGGCTGGTCAGGAGGCCGACGGCTGTTTAAGCAAAGTAAACGAGGGCCGCGCTGATCCGTTCGGCCCTCGTTTTTGTCGAGTTTTAACAGCAATTATTTTTTCAATAATTCCAATGCCTTTTTAAGGTCTCCTTTATTTTTAGTAAGATCTTTCCAGGGGTCATCTGTCTTTTTCACCCTTTCCAGTGTATTAAAAATTGTATAATCCGAAAGCTTCAGGCTATCGGTCACTTCGTGCCAATGCAAAGGTGTTGATACCGTAGCGCCTGGTTTGGGCCTTACCGAATATGGGCAGGCGATGGTTTGCCCACGCCTGTTTTGCAAAAAATCAATGTAAATTCTATTTTTTCGTTTAGCCGGACTTCTTTCAACGCTGGTGGTTTCTGGCAGCTCATCGTGTATCAAATTTGCAGTGTACTCGGCAAACATTTTTACAAAATCATAGTCGTACTTGGCGCCCAGGTAACAGTAAATATGCAGGCCCTTTGATCCCGACGTTTTTACAAAAGCATCAAGTTTCATACGGTCAAAAACTTCTTTGGTTTTCAAAGCTGCCTCCACAGCCTGGCTAAACGGCACATCATGCGGGTCAAGATCGATCACTACGTAATCCGGGTTTTCGGGGGTTTTATACGAACTTAACCAGGGGTTTATCTCTATGCAGCCCAGGTTTGCCATATATAATAAGGTGGCCGCATCATCCCCGATGATATAATTGATGTCCTTATCGTTGCTTTCGGAGTGCAGCGGTTTGGTTTTTATCCAATCGGGCAAGTGCGCTGTGTCGGTATCTTTCTGAAAAAAACCAGGATCCCCGGTCCCGTTTGGCTGGCGGCGCATGGAAATGGGCTTATCTTTTAAATAGGGCACTATCCAATCGGCCATATCGCGGTAGTAATTGATCAACTGGCCCTTGGTTATCCCTTCCTCGCTCCAGAATACCTTATTCATGTGCGTCATTTTCAATTTTTTGCTGCCAAGCGTAATGATCTCCTCATCGGCAAGCTGCTTATCGGGTGTTTCCATAACTACTTTTTCAGGTTTCTTATCAGCTCGTAATCCTTTAAAAACCGGGTGGCGCAAATGTTTGTCGGCCGTCCATTCGGAATACCATACTTCGCAAACCAATTTCGGCTCAACCCACGTAATTTTACTGCGCCGCGTTATTCGTTCGTCAAAGGGTTTTTTATCAGTTTCGAGCGGGTGGAGCTTTGCATATAGATCCTTTATCCCGGCATCATTAAACCCGGTACCGCAATTACCGATGTATTGTATCTTTTCCCCCGGTTTGATCCCGAGTATTAGCGAGCCAAAGTATTTGCGCGAACCGGTGGGCGCGGTATACCCGCAAATAATAGCTTCCTGCGAGTTTTGCAGCTTAAATTTCAGCCAGCGGTCTGATCGTCTTCCACTGTCATAATAACTGTGCTCATCTTTACCAATAATTCCTTCCCAGCCTTCCTTTTTCGCTTTTTCAAAAAGTGCTGTGCCTTTGCCTTCAATATAATCGTTGTAAATAATATCAGCGCTGTTAACCGATGGCATTAATGATTTTAACAGTTGTTTTCGTTTAATAAGCTCCATCCCGCGCAGGTCGTGGCCCTCGAGGCTAAGCAGGTCGAATACGTAATATTTAAGCTTTAAATCTTTTGTATCGCCGTTGTATTGCTGGATATCATGAAAACTGCTTTTCCCGCTTCTATCCTCGATCACCAGTTCGCCGTCAAGCACCGCATTTTTTTTAATTTGCTTTAAATCGTCAACAATTTTCTCATAATCTGTGCTAAAATCAATATCATTCCTGGAAATCAGCCGGGCTTTGCTGCCGGTATACCCAATGGCCCGGTATCCGTCAAGCTTGCGCTCGTATATCCAATCTTCCCTGTCAAATACTTTGGCTTCCAGTTTAGCCATCATCGGTTTATAGGCCTTGCCGGGGAGCGGCGCATCATCACTTTCAGTCGCTTCGGTTATTTCAGGACTTTTTTTTTCAGACTTGATCTCTTTTACCGATGGCAGTCCCTTGGCTTTCCCCTCCTTGTTATTCTTCATCGCCTTTATCTCGTCGGGCACAAGGTCTTCGCTGTTAAAATCATCAACGGCAAATTCATCCCGGTGTTTAATAAGCAGCCAGGAATTATCTTCGGCATTATGCAGTTTTACCAGGGCAAATTCGCCCTTTAAAATATCGCCGTTCAGCCTGAATTTTAAATTGCCCGATTTTAACCCGGCGCGCAATGTTTTGCGGTCATCCTCGCGTTTTTCGGCCAAAGAGGTATAGGTGCCTTTATCCCATATCTGTACGACGCCCGCGCCGTAATTGCCGTTCGGGATTATCCCTTCAAATTTCCGGTAATCAAACGGGTGGTCTTCCACCATCATGGCCAAACGTTTATCTTCCGGGTTCATGGATGGGCCTTTGGGCACGGCCCAGCTTTTTAATGTGCCATCCAGCTCGAGCCTGAAATCGTAATGCAGGCGCGATGCATGGTGCCGCTGAACAACAAATGCCAATTCCTTTTCGGTGCTTTTCCCGCTTTTTGGTTCTGAAGTCTTTTTAAGATCGCGTTTCTTAATATAATCCAGCAAGCTCATGTTAGGCCCCTTTCTTTGTATTTAAGCTTTGCATCAGTTGTTCGTAAAGGTCATCACCGGTAGCTTTTTTCGGTGTCAGTTTTTTAACGGTCGCCCGTTTGCCTTTTGATTTTGCTTTGATGATCTTCAACAGCTCATCATTGTATTGATCCTTAAATTTCGAAACATCAAAATGTTCGGCATACTGATTAATAAGCGCCATGCCTACGTCCAGCTCTTTTTTGCTTACGCTTACATCCTTGCCGATATTCAGATCCTCGGTACTCCTGATCTCCTGCGCGAAACGGATGCGGGTTACCACCAGTACATCTTCTACCGGGTGGACGATACAAAGCGATTCGGTGGTTCGCAAAACAAAACGCGCCAGCCCTGCTTTTTTCGATTTTAGGAGCGCCTGTACCAAAAGGGCATAAGCTTTATTGTTTTTAGTATCAGGCTCGGTGTAATATGATGTTTCGTAATACATAGGGTTTACATCGCCGATATCCACAAAGCTTTCAATCTCTATAACCTTGCTTTTTTCGGGGGCGGCATCCTCAAAATCATGTTCATCAACGATCACATAATCATCGTTCAGCTTATAGCCCTTCACAATTTTATCGTAGGGCACTTCCTTGTGCGTGTTTTCATTAACACGCTGGTAGCGGATATGGGCATGATCGCGACCGTCAAGCATATCAAAATCAAGCGAGCTGGACTGAACCGCCGAATATAATTTAACCGGGATACTTACCAACCCAAAACCAAGTGAACCTTTCCAGATAGATCTCATAGCGAATGTGTTTTAACAGATGAATATAACCATTAAAAATATAATTCGGTTTTAGTGAAGGTTTAATTCTTTGTAATAAGCAAAAATTTTCTGGACAAATGGCTTACATTAGTTTGCCTTTTTTTATTTTTATGTAAATCGTAAATTTGTTATTAAAGCGTTTTAATAAAGTTATTTCCGCAAAAAAATTCTTTCATGGCCGAGGCAAAAACAAAACCAACTGCAATAACTGCTGAGCGCTTTTTAAAAAATGTAGCTGATGAAAAAGTACGTAAGGATTGCGATATCCTGGTGCAACTGATGGAAAAAGCTACAGGTGAGAAGCCTGTGATGTGGGGGCCGTCTATTATCGGGTTTGGTAAATATCATTATAAATACGACAGTGGCCACGAAGGCGATATTTGTTTAACCGGGTTTTCTCCGCGCAAAGGGAATCTTTCTTTATATGTATTGGCTGGTTTTGAAGGGCAGTCGGGCTTGCTTTCCACATTAGGAAAACACAAAGCAGGCAAAGGGTGCCTCTACATCAAAAAACTCGATGATGTGAACCTTGACGTTTTGGAAAGTTTGATAAAAAAATCGGCTGGCTTTTTGAGGGAGAAGTATGCTAAATGAAATCTTTAAACTAAATTTGAAAGAACATCGTGAGTTTAATTACATTGCCATTTACTTAATTTTCTTTAAATTTGTAAGTATGAGCGTACAAATTGTAACAAATTCTAAAGGAGAAAAGACCAGCGTTCTCGTTCCGTATAAAGAGTGGAATGCGCTTAATAAGGAGCATGAGGAATTGAAGCATAAATTGCAGGAAGCCGAATTATTGCTTCGTTATAAACAGGCATTTAATGACGCGAAATTATTTGAACAGGGTAAACTTGAAACCCATCCCATAGCTGAATTGTTGGATGAGTTATGATGTCCAATACAGTGATGCTTTTAAACGAGGAGCAAAGGCGCTGACGAAAAAATACCCATCCTTAAAACAAGACCTTGCCAATTTTTTAATAGAATTGGCGGAAAACCCCGAAATTGGTACCCACTTGGGCCATAATATGTATAAGGTAAGGATGGCAATTGCCAGTAAAGGCAAGGGAAAATCGGGAGGCGCAAGAGTAATTACCTGCATTGTATACAAAAGGGAACAAATACTGTTAGCCGAAATATACGATAAAGGCGATTACTCAACTGTAGATGAACAAAAGATTTTAAAAAACCTTAAAGCAGAAGGGTTTGATTTATAATTCAATGTGGTTTCGTACTATGTCGGCTGCAATACTCCAAAAACCAACGTCGCAAATTGTATGTTATTGATCATCCGCCATCGTCGCCACGGCCTGTAAAAACCAGGCCGCATGCGGTATCCACTGTTCTGTCCAGCGCCACTCGTTGCCTTTGTCTTCAGTTTTAAAGTCTATCCCGCTGCCATCGCCGTTGCCTTCTTTGCCGGTTATGCCGTTGGAAACCCCGCCCCGTTCAGAGCCATGCCCAAAATTGGAATGCATATAAGGAACATTATTTTTTCCGAAACCATACATAAAACACATGGAATAAGGGTTGCAGCCCAATATCCATGATACCTGCTGCGAGGCAAATGCGGATAACCCCGGTTTTACGCCCCAGCCGCCTTTTTCCGGGTAAACCAATTTGCCGCCAACCAATGCCGCTGTAGCCAACGAGCTTAAACGCGCATCCTCACCCTGCCACCACCAGCCGGTTTCATTATCATGCGGTATAAAAAAACCATCCTTAACCGCGCCCTTGTACAAAAACGACTGCCGCGCATAGCCAAACGGGTTGCTTGTATTGCTGGTAACAGCGAGGTTATAATCCAGCGCCTTTTTTATGGTTGATAATGCCTGTTCGCGAAGTGCAGCGTCTTTTTCCTTAACCAGGTAGCGCGATAAAGCTACCACCGGCAATCCTGCATCCGAGGCATGCCAGTAGGGACGGTTGGCATCATTGGCAATAAAATAACCTCCGGGGCTCATTCTTTTGTTCAAATTTTGTGCGCGTTTCCGGGCCTCATCACGATAAAGGGGCTCATCGGTTGCTATCCAGAGTTCGGTGGCTGCCATCAGTGCGCAGTAATCGTCGATAATATTTTCCTTGCCATCATCATCGTATTTGGTATTGTATTTCAGCAGGTGTGCAAAGGCACGTTTTGCGCCGTCGAGGTATTGCTGCGAGGTAAATTCGCCATTCTTTTTCCATTGTGAGATACGCGCCAGCGCGGCAATGGCCATACCGCCGCCTTCGCGGAAAGCGCATTGGTATTCATCAGTAGTAACGCTGTTGGCATGCAGGCCTACGATGCGGCGGGCATTGGGGTCCTTATTAAAATAACTGAAGATGATCATATAGAAATAATCATCTTTTGACAGCGCCCGCATCATATAATCGGCGCCATAAAGCGCTTCGTTATCCAATGAGTCTTTGATGTTCCATTTTTCGAGCAGGCCAGGAATAGCTTCCGAAGCGCTAACCATCGACCATACCACCAGCGGCGTTTGCTGCGGCGACATAAAATTGGCATAAGCCAGGTGCGAAAAATATTTGCTTACATCGCCCGATGCATCGCACCAGCCGCCGCGCATATCCACCGTTTTATCACTGCCAATCATGTGCATGTGTGCATCCGCCTCCAACTCAGCCGGGGTGTTGGCCCGCTGCTTGTTATAATAATGGATGATGGAAGAGATCGTCAACTTTGCCAGCGCGTTTTCCTCAATTGTAAAGGGGTAGGAAGTATAGGTTTTATTATCGACGGTTATGCTGATACTATATTTCCCCGATTTTTTAAAAGCCGAAAAATCAGCCGAATAATAACTTTTGCCGGGCGTCCATTCATCAATGGTTTGCGGACCGCTGAGCACACCGGTAAATTCTGCTTCGTTGCTTGTGCTATTTATCAGCCTGAACACGGTTTTCCGCGTAAGTGCTTTGTCGACACTCACTACAGCAATTTTTGGCCCCTTTAGATCAAAACCAATTTGGTTTGCGTAAATAGTTGGCTGGGCAAAGCACGTTGCTGATAACAGGAAGTACGTGATGATGACGGCGGCGATTTTTTTCATAATGTTTTGATACGTTGGTTTAACTAAGCCAGACAACTTTTTGTTCAGAAACATGGTCTTCCCCGATGATATCGCGGTATAATTCCGGCCTTCTCGCTTTCCGGTAGCGGTAACCACCCGCTTTTGTCAACTTATCAGGGGTAATAGTGCCTATGGCTATATCATTGTCGAGTTTGCGGCATTCGGCAATAATATCGCCGTAAGGGTCGATGATCATCGAACAGCCATTCTTTAGCTGCTCCCCATCCATCCCGATAGCATTTGAAAAAATGGCATAAACCGCATTGTCATAAGCCCTCGCGGGCAGCCATTTCATCAGCCATTCGCGCCCTTTCGGGCCGTCGAATTCCTGGCGAAGGGAAGTTGGGTCGACTTCGCGGTTATGCCATAGTTGGGGGTCGACAAAGCCCGCACCCGGCCGCGTTGATGGGGTGCACATGGTCACATGTGGCATAAAAATAATATCAGCGCCAAGCAAAGCCGTGGCCCTTACATTTTCAACAATGTTGTTGTCGTAGCAGATCAGTATGCCGCATTTCCATCCAAAAAGATCAAAAACCACGTACTCGTTACCGGGCGTGATATGAGGATTGATAAAAGGGTGGAGCTTCCGGAATTTGGCAATCAGACCGCTTTTATCCACGCAAACGTACCCCTTGTATATTTTGTCATCCTTATCCTTTTCAAAAAGCCCGGCTAAAACTGCAATGTTGTTTTCTGCTGCAATTTCCTGCAGGCGTTTTACCGAAGGCCCATCCGGGATAAATTCGGCCAGGTCAAGCATTTGCTGACGCGAAAAGTTAAGCGCAAAGGAATAGCCGGTTATAGAGCATTCGTGAAATACGATCACATCAGCCCCCTCAGCGGCGGCTTTTGCAGATAATTGCCGGACAATTTGCAGGTTGTGATGCTTATCGCCGCTTTTGTGTTCAAATTGCGCGGTTGCTATTTTTAGATTATTCATGACAATATTCTTCTGGAACCAGGTTTTAATTAGCTACTAAAGTAAGAGAAAGGCAGTAAATTGAGGAATTAAAATTACGATCTGTTTATTGACCGATTGGAGCTCTTCGTACCCGAATACAACCGGTAGGTGAATAATCGAACATGGCAAGTCATTATTCAATGTCGTTTACTTAAGAAAATCTTTAAATTTAGATTGTCCTTTTTAGCCACTCCTAAACGGCGAAGCCCTCACTCATCCTCCCCGGTAGGGAGGACTTTAAAAAAAAGACCGAAAACAAAAAGTCTCCCCTACCGGGGGAGATTTAGAGGGGGCTCATCTCAGCGTTTCCCTTAAGTAAACGACATTGACTCACCATTCACTGCAGAATTTTTTACGTTCAACCTATTGGGATTATTAGCCAAAAAAGATATACTTGTATGGTATTGATATTCACTTTGGTCATAGCAGCTGAAACTTAGGATAACATACCGAACGCCTTCAAAATAATTTACATTAATGAAATTCAGGACTGCCAGGCATACCAAAGAGTTAAACCGTATGATTGATTTTTACGGGCGGGTGCTGGGATTGCAGGTGCTGGGTGAATTTAAAGACCATCAAAATTATGATGGCGTTTTTTTAGGTATCCCCGGCGAAAGCTGGCATTTAGAGTTTACAGTTTCTCCCGATACCCCTGCCCACAGTCCTGATGATGACGACCTGCTGGTATTTTATGCCGAATCGTTGGACGAATTCAATAAAATTAAAGAGCGGTTTATTGCCAACAAGGCTAAGCACGTTTCGCCCAAAAACCCGTACTGGGAAAGGAACGGGATCACCTTTGAAGACCCCGACGGGTTCAGGATCGTAATTTCTTTGATAAGAAACGCCTGACGTCTTTTTAACCGTAAAAATCCACAAACATTAAGTATTTACCGCACGCAATTCACGTGGTTTTACGATTGTCCCCTCCATTTTTAATTGGTCACTTTACAATATTATACGAGGAGCTTTGTCACCGTATAAGAATTAGTTGGGACGGTAAGCCGCTTCCGTATATTTCCATGAGCGGTTTTTTTGATGCCTAAAATGCTTATTAGCAACCCTATGCATTTAATTGAAATATAAACATAAAATCAGAGTCTTATGAAACAGTTAGGTTACTTTCTTATTTTTATTACTGCCACGTTAATGCTTAACTCGTGCAGTAAAACTGGTGGTGTTGGTCCGGCAGGCCCAACGGGTGCTACCGGTGCAGTTGGTCCGGCCGGACCCGCCGGCGCAAACGGAACAAACGGAAGTGTTATTTACAGCGGCACAACTATCCCTCCTTCCGGCACCGGAACTATCGGGGATTTTTATATTAATTTAACCACGGGCTTATTGTACGGGCCTAAAACTGCTTCCGGTTGGGGAACAGGCATTTCCTTAAAAGGTCAAACCGGGGCAACCGGAGCCGCGGGCAGTAAAATTTATAGTGGCAGCGGGGCGCCTTCGAGTACAACAGGGGTAATAGGAGACTACTATCTTGATAAAACAAATTACTTATTATACGGCCCTAAAACTGCAACAGGCTGGGGAGTGCCAATAGCGCTGCAGGGACCAGCTGGACCAGCGGGGCCAGAAGGCAACGCGAATGTTAAAACCGATGTATTCACAGTTGCCGCCAGCGATTGGTTGTGGAATTCACAATATGTTTATGAAACAAGCGCCGGCAGTTATACCGAATATTTTACCAGGTATTATGTACGTATGAATAATACTGTAACACAGGACGTACTTAATAATGGAATGGTATTGGTTTATTTTACGCCGAGCCCGGTCAATAATCCAAACCAATGGGCGCCGCTACCTTACCAGTTCGACTCCTCATTTGGTTACACTTATAATTATGTGTACGTAACGGCAGTGGGCCAGGTAACGCTTCACTACTTCTTTATACAGACAGACGCTACAGCAACCTTGCCAACACTGAGCACTTACACCGATGAAACGCGCCAGTTTAAAATTGTAACCGTAACGGGGACGACCGGTAATTTTTTGGTTTTACATCACATAAACCTTAATAATTACGAGGAGGTAAGCCGGGTTACGGGACTATGGCAGCAGGATAAACTTGGCCGGTAGTAACTTAGTTTGTTAGTTTGGCCCGGATGGGTTCAGAATCGTTTCTTTGATAGAAGTGCCTGATATTCTTTTAAATCCATGATTCACGATTAACATTGGGTATTTACCGCACGTATTTCACGTAGTTTTACGCTTGTTGGGTCCATTTTTAATTAGTCACTTTACAATATTATACAAAGAGCCTTATCACAGTATAAGAATTAGTTAGTTAGTTTGGTTAGCCGCTGCAGGAAATCTCCTGTAGCGGCTTTTTTAGTTTTCGGGGAGGTAAAAAAAAAATCTTTCATTTGAACTAAGCATTTACCGTGCGGAAGTGAACTATCAAATCCTTAATTTTGGATAAAACTAATTTTAAGTCACAATAAAAAACCCATCGTGCAAGCCCAGGACGATCATAAGCGCATAAAAGCGGCAGTCAGGACGCCGGGAAATATCATCTGCCTCGCGTTGATCACATCAGTATGTATGGCAATCGCAATTATTTCCTCGTGCAATAAGGGAAAGCAGCGCATTGATATGCGAAATCAGGCTGGTTCTAAGACTTCTTCAAGAAAGATACCTGCTGACGCCTGGAAAGCGCCTGATTCCACGGCGATACCTGTGGGCAAAGCCGGGGATATGATCCGTTACGGCAAAGAACTCCTGGCACATACCGGCAGGTATTTCGGGCCGGATGGCAGCGTAGCCAAACTATCAAACGGGATGAATTGCCAGAATTGTCATTTGGAAGGCGGTCGACGGCTTTTTGGAAATAATTATGCAAGCTTTATAGCAACCTATCCAAAGATGAACAACCGGAGCGGTAAAATTGACCAGCCAACCGATCGAATAGTTCAATGTTTTAACCGTAGCCTGGCAGGCCACGCCCCCGATACAAACGGGCATGAAGTACGGGCTATGCTTGCCTATATGAAATGGATTGGCCAGGATGTAAAAAAAGGAAAGAAATTGTTTGGGACAGCGACCGAAAAATTGGCTTTTATGGATCACGCGGCTGATCCTGTTAAAGGTAGAGCGATTTTTGTGTCGAAATGCAAGGTCTGCCACGGCAGTAACGGCGAAGGGTTGCTTGCCGCGGACAAGAAGTCATACACCTACCCGCCGCTTTGGGGGGAGCATAGTTATAATAATGGCGCCGGCATATACCGCATTGGCAATTTGGCCGGCTTTGTAAAAAATAACATGCCTTTCGGTGCTACTTACCAAAACCCGCAGCTAACAAACGAAGAAGCCTGGAATGTGGCGGCATTCGTAAACTCACAGCCGCGCCCACACTTTGACCAGCGCAAGGATTGGAAGGATTTGAAAACCAAACCGGTTGATTTTCCTTTCGGCCCCTATACCGACAAGTTTAGCGAAAAACAGCATAAATACGGGCCGTTTAAACCCATAGCGGCAGCGCAAAAAGAACTGACCAGTAAAAAATCATAAAACCGATAACCATGAAAAAGTACCTTTTTATCTTATTTGCAATGGCATTAGTGGCTTTTGCAAAACCGGCCCGCGCACAAACAGACCCTGCAGCTTTTACCGGCGCAACGGCAAAATTAAGCCACTACGATGCTTTATATGTCATTAACTCAAGCGATGAGAAAAAGATCAAAGGCACATTGCGCAATATCAATAATTCCCTGGAAGACCCGCGTTTAAAAGGGAAGCTGCATATTGAACTCATATGTTTTGGCGATGGCGTTGCCGTTTACATGAAAAGCGGCATATTCGAGCAATCCTTAAAAGACTTGCAAGGCAAAGGGGTTATTTTGGCCCAATGCAGCAATACCGTCAGGGAAAGAAACATTGATAAAAATGATTTGTTCCCCTTTATCTCGTACGTGCCAAGCGGCAACGGCGAAATTATATTGCGCCATTATGATGGCTGGGCGGTGGTGCATCCGTAGAAATAAATAAAAAAAGTATAGAATAACGATGCTTTGCTGAGAATGCAGGCTACAGAAATTCTCGTATAGCCCCAACTTATTTAATTTATAAAAGCTAAACAAAAAAATTCATTGCCGTTGGCTTCAGCCAACGGAATAATTATATTCGAAGCAAAAAAGGCTTTAGCCAAAAAAACCGCCATGTCATACGTGAAAATTTGGGTCCATTTAGTTTTTGCAACAAAGGATCATGAACCGCTGCTCAAGGAAGAATTCAGATATGATGTTCACAAACATATTATTAAAAACTGCCGGGAAAAGGAAATATTCTTACAAGCTATTAATGGCTATACAGACCATTTGCATTGTTTGATCTCTTTGGGAAAAGATCAAACAATTGCTAAAGTAACACAACTTATAAAAGTAGAATCCTCGTTCTGGATCAATCAAAACAATTTAACGCCGGAGAAATTTAGCTGGCAGGATGATTATTTTGCTGTTTCGGTAAGTGAATCGCAGGTGCCGGTAGTTGTGAATTACATTAAAAACCAGGAAAAGCACCATGCAAAAAAATCATTCGAGGATGAAGTGAATGAATTTATGACAAAATATGGGTGGAAATTAATTAAGGTCCAATAATTAGCTCACCATGAAAAAGAGCATATAGGACGCTGGCTATTTTGGGCTAAAGCCAAATTCCCTTTTTTATCTTCTATCCGTTGGCTGAAGCCAACGGCAATGAATTTTTTGGCATCTTTTCAGGAGTTGGCAAGGGCGCTAATTTAAACTCGACAAGTTTCACAAAAATATCAGATCGTAAACCAATTACACCCCCAGCAACAACCTCGCAGGGTCTTCCAGCAATTGTTTTACCCTTACCAAAAAACTTACCGATTCGCGCCCATCAACAATGCGGTGATCATAGGACAGTGCCACGTACATCATCGGGCGGATAACTACCTGCCCGTTTACGGCAACCGGGCGTTCAATAATATTGTGCATGCCCAAAATAGCCGATTGCGGAGAATTTAATATAGGTGTCGACATCATGGAGCCGAAAACACCGCCATTGGTAATGGTAAAGGTGCCGCCGGTCATTTCCTCAATGGTGAGTTTGTTGTCACGGGCTTTAACGGCCAGCGCGGCTACGGCTTTTTCAATTTCGGCAAGACTCATGCTTTCGGCATTCCGGATAACCGGGACAACCAGGCCTTTGGGAGCTGAAACGGCAATTGATATATCGGCAAAATTGCTGTAAACAACTTCCTCGCCTTCGATGCGCGCGCCGACCGCCGGCCAATCCTTTAATGCTTCACAAACGGCTTTGGTGAAAAACGACATAAATCCTAAACCCACGCCGTGTTTTTCCTTAAATTTATCTTTGTATTTGCTCCTGATCTCCATTATGGGCGACATATCCACTTCGTTAAAAGTGGTCAGCATCGCAGTCTCATTTTTAACGGCAACCAATCGCTTAGCAACTGTTTTCCGCAACGACGACATTTTTTCGCGGCGGTCAGTCCTTGATCCTGACACTACAGTGTCCGTTTTTGGAGCCACAGTTTCCACCTTCGGACTTTCGACTTCCGGCTTCGAACTTCCAACGTCCGACTTCTTAACATCCTTAGATACCTGCGGGTTCTCTGATATTCTCTCAGCCAGCAAAGCGTCTTCCTTAGTTATCCTGCCTGCTTTGCCCGTGCCTGTGATCAATTTCGAAGCCACACCGGTTTCGGCCAGTATTTTTGCAGCCGCAGGCGAAGGGACGCCGGAGGCGTAGGAAGTGGCAGGTTGTGACGAAGTAGCAGTGGCAGGTTCCTTACTGCTACTGCTGCTATCAACTGCTACTGTTTCGCTGCCGCTTTCAATAGTACAAACAACCGCGCCTATCGGCAATGTATCTCCTTCTTTTGCAATGGTTTTTAATACGCCGGCCTTTTCGGCAGTCAATTCAAACGTAGCTTTATCCGATTCCAGTTCGGCAATCGCTTCATCCATCGCGACTGTGTCGCCGTCCTTTTTTATCCAGCGCGACAGTGTTACTTCTGTAATGGATTCACCGACGGTGGGTACTTTTACTTGTAAGGAGGTAGCAGTAGCAGGCTGGGGAGAAGTAGCAGAAGCAGCGGCAGTAGCAGGTTGTGGAGAAGGTTGCAAAGCAGGCGCAGCTTCTTTACTGCTACTGCTACTATCAACTGCTACTGATCCTCCCCCTTCTTCAATACTTGCAACCACGGCGCCAATGGGCAAGGTATCACCTTCTTTGGCTACAATTTTTAAAATTCCGGCTTTTTCGGCGGTGAGCTCAAAAGTAGCCTTATCTGACTCTAACTCGGCAATTACTTCATCCATCTGCACCTGGTCGCCATCCTTTTTTTTCCAGCTTGCCAGGGTTACTTCGGTAATTGATTCGCCAACTGGCGGAACTTTGATCGTTAAACTCATATTTAAGTAGTTGAAGAATTATTCATTTGAAAATTTGAAGATGTGCCAATTTGTACCAGGTACTCCTTTGGAGAAAATTAATCAGCTCCATTCAATCTTCAAATTGAAATTATTATTTGAAAACCCTATCATTTGAGAATTTATTTCATTTTCAAATAATCAAATCACCACATTTTCAAATTAAAATTAATCAGCCCCAACGTGAGCCATTTTTTCTGTTGTTTCTTTTACAACCGCCTTTATCACCTTACCCGCAGGCGCTTCAAACGCCTTTGACACTATGTGCAGTTGTTGGGCCGCATGTTGTTTTGCAAAACCGGTGGCTGTACTGCTGCCTTCGTGCCGCGAGATCACATTCAGGTTTATCAATTTTTCATTATGAAATTTACGGCAGATGTACGGCCAGGCCCCCATGTTTTCAGGTTCTTCCTGTACCCAGAAAAATTCAGTAGCCTTATTATATTTTGCCCTCATCTTCAATATCTGGACTAACGGCGTAGGATACAATTGCTCTATACGCACGATCGCAACATCCTTACGTTTATCGGATTGCTGTTTTTCAAGCAGATCGTAATATATCTTTCCTGTGCAAAGCAATACGCGTTTTACCTTTTTAGCGTCAGCATATTCATCATCGATCAGCTCGTGGAATTTACCATTTGTAAACTCTTCCAGTTTTGATACGCATTTAGGACTGCGCAACAGGCTTTTTGGTGTAAATATGATGAGCGGTTTACGGAAATCCCGCAGCATCTGGCGTCTCAGTATATGGAAGAAGTTTGCCGGTGTGGTGCAATTTGCCACCTGGATATTGCTATCGGCGCAAAGCTCCAAAAATCGTTCAACCCTTGCGGATGAGTGTTCAGGCCCCTGGCCTTCGTAGCCATGCGGCAGCAGCATCACCAGGCCATTGCCGCGCTGCCACTTTGTTTCGGCGCTGGCAATATATTGGTCCACTATTATTTGGGCGCCGTTAAAAAAGTCGCCAAACTGGGCTTCCCAAATTGTTAAGGCATTAGGGTTTGCCATGGCATAACCATATTCAAAACCTAAAACACCATATTCAGACAATAGAGAATTGTATATGCTGAATTTTGCTTCGGGCCCGATGGTATCAAGCGGTATATATTCATCCTCCGAATCAACCAGGGTTAACACCGCATGCCTGTGCGAAAAAGTGCCGCGTTTTACGTCCTCGCCACTTAACCTTACCGGGTAGCCATCTTTCAACAAAGTAGCATAAGCCAGTAATTCGCCCATGGCCCAGTCGAACACATGGGTTTTAACCACCATTTTATTGCGC
>Ga0206978_1122_pt2 | contig 15924 bp, 13 predicted proteins | sample Alteio_BWMinCont_21_FD_153477 | JGI IMG/M metagenome (GOLD analysis project Ga0206978, IMG submission 153477) | Enriched cells from forest soil in Barre Woods Harvard Forest LTER site, Petersham, Massachusetts, United States -... | ecosystem: Environmental > Terrestrial > Soil > Temperate forest >...
GGCCGGGGCCGCCATCAATGCCAAAAAAGTAAGCCGGACTTGCGCGGATTGGGCAAGTCGATCTGGGTTATATCGCCAGTGATGACGGCTTTGGAGTTTGCGCCCATGCGGGTGAGGAACATCTTCATCTGCTCGACGGTGGTGTTCTGGGCCTCGTCCATGATGATGAAGGCGTCATTGAGCGTACGCCCGCGCATGAAGGCCAGCGGGGCGACTTCGATGATGTTCTTCTCGAGCATTTTGTCGACCTTCTCGGGCTCGAGCAGATCGTAAAGTGCGTCGTAGAGCGGGCGGAGATAGGGGTCTACTTTCTCCTGCAGCGAGCCGGGCAGGAAGCCAAGCTTTTCGCCGGCCTCGACTGCGGGACGGACCAGAACGATGCGGCTTACTTTTTTGGCATTGATGGCGGCCACGGCCATAGCCACGGCCAGATAGGTCTTGCCGGTGCCTGCCGGACCGACGCCGAAGGTCATATCGTTTTGTTCGATGGCCTCGACGTACTTGCGCTGATTGATGGAGCGCGGCTGAACGGTTCGCTTAACGCCGGCCGAACGCTGCTTGCCGCTATCGACCAGCGAACGCAGCGTAGTGGCGGAATCGGCCACGACCAGGCGCAGCATTCCATTGAGTTCCCCGTTGTGCGGATTGACGCCTTGCCGCCGCAACGCCTCGAAGTCCTGGAAGATGCGCTGGACTCGCGTCACGCCCTCCTCCGGTCCCTCTACATGCACGGCGTCAGAGCGGAGATCGATCCGCACGCCGAGCTTGTCTTCCATCAGCCTGAGGTTTTCATCGCGAGTCCCAAACAAGGGCTCGAGGTTGGGTGTGATCTCCAGAGCGATCTTCAAAGGAATTGGCGGCCTCCTGTGCGGCGTTGCGAGGTTGATGTGAACCGGTTGCGGCTCAAAGCGACCGAATCCGGCGTGGCGTAGATAAAAGTATCGGCTGGCAGGGCATCCGGCTTAAGCGCCACATAATTGAATAGAGTCTGGTTCGGGCATACGAGATGCCTGTGGCGGGTAAGCGAAGGGCTGTATCTTGATGAAAACCGAGCGCGGCACAGGGTTGAGCCGAAGCTCTGGGGTGCCTGAGGAAACCGCGGGATGGCGTTGGCTACCAAATCCGGTATCTGCGCTAGAGATTAGCGCCAACGAGCCGAAGAGTCAATGCACCGAACGATGAATTTTGGTATACGTTGTGGCTTGGCAGGTACCTGAGGGCGTTTTCAGTCGCTGACTTGGAGATGGGGGTCAAGGCCGAATTGCCGCTATCGTAAACTGATGGGCGAGACTAACGAATGGGCAAGACCGGCGCGAGGATATACGAGGTGAAACAGATGAAGCGATCGATCTTTTTGCAACGCATGCTCACGATGGGTGTTTTGCTGGCCTGTTCGATAGCAATGCCACGGTCGATTGGCGCGCAAGCGGGCCAGACTGCAACTCAGACCGCAACCCAAGCCGCTAACCAGACGACAAACCTGGCCGATGGAGAGACCATTGTGCTGGTGCGGCATGGGGAGAAACCGGCAGGCGGGCTTGGCCAGTTGACCTGCAAGGGGCTGAACCGGGCGCTTGCCCTGCCTTCCCTGTTGATTGGACGCTACGGCAAGCCGGATTTTATCTATGCGCCGAATCCCAGCGTACAGGTGAACGACCACAGCGCCAACAACTACTCCTATGTGAGGCCGCTGGCAACTATTGAGCCGACGGCAATCCGCCTGGGGATGCCGGTGAATGCTCAGATTGGATACCCTGAAATTGGTGAGCTGCAGAAGGAATTGCTGCAACCAGCCTATGCCCACTCGCTGATCTTTGTGGCCTGGGAGCACATCAAGCTCTACGAGTTTGCCAAGCAGATGCTCGAAGCTTATGGGACCGGGTCGGGGGTGGGACCGGGAAGCTTGCCGGACTGGCCGAACAGCGATTATGAGACGATCTATGTCTTCCACATTACAAGGTCAGGCAAAGACGGCGCTCCGCGGGCCACGCTGGAGATTCAGAAGGAAGACCTGGGGAAGACACTGAAAGATACCTGTCCGGGCGCGGAATAGATTGCGTGCCCCAATCTCGATAGTGGGTCAGTTTGAAGAAAAATTCCCTCAGGGGCTGAAGCCCAAATTGATCTTGTGAGACTCAACGTACGGGCTGAAGCCCGTACCCTTCAAACTGACCCACTACCTCAATCACCTGCGCATTGACCCGGCAGGCGGTTTCCCGTAGACTAAGAAATTGCGAGGGATGCGGCGAGTTTGCATTCTGTGCCGCATTTCAACCTGAGAATAAGGAAGTTCAATGGCAAACCATGTATCGGCGCTAAAGCGCGCCCGCCAGACAGTAACCCGCACCGAAGTGAACCGCGCCAACCGCAGCCGTGTGCGCACCAGCCTGCGGGCGTTGCGCGAGGCTCTGACCAAGGGCGACGTTAAGGCCGCGCAGACGCAGTATCGCGCGACCGTTTCAACGCTGGACAAGAGCGTTCAGAAGGGTGTGCTGCACTTCAACACCGTCTCCCGCTACAAGAGCCGCCTGAACGCGCGGTTGAAGGCGCTGGCTAACGCGAAGGCGTAGAACAACGGGGACGCAGGCAATCGAAATTGAGCATCAGTGGCCAGGGAGCAACCCTGGCCATTTGTGTTTTTTGGCGCAAATGCCGACGGACCGGAGCGTTAGTCCAACCGCTCGAAGATGCCCGCAGCGCCCATGCCGCCTCCGACGCACATCGTAACCAGGCCATAGCGCGCCTTGCGGCGTTCCATCTCACCGAGCAGCGTTGCGGTGAGCTTGGCGCCGGTGCAGCCGAGCGGATGGCCGAGGGCGATGGCTCCGCCATTGACGTTGACCAGATCCGGATTGAGGCCCAGAGTGCGGATGACGGCCAGCGACTGTGCGGCAAAGGCTTCGTTCAATTCGATCAGGCCGATGTCGGCCAGGGTGAGGCCGGCAAGATGGAGCGCCCTGGGAATGGCGGTGATGGGACCGATGCCCATCTCCTCGGGCAGGCAGCCGGTTGCGGCGTAAGCTACCAGGCGGGCTAGCGGACGAATGCCAAGTTCTTTGGCGCGGCTGGACTCCATTAAGACGACCGCGGCAGCGCCGTCGGAGGTCTGCGAGGAGTTGCCGGCGGTGACAGTTCCCTGCGCATGAAAAGCCGGCTTGAGTTTGGCCAGTGCTTCCGCTGAGGTGTCGGCGCGGGGGCCTTCGTCGACGGTAAAGACCGATTCTGTGACGACGGGCTTGCCTGCTTTCGGGCTGGGAGCGGCACTGGGAACTGCGTTGGTGACCGGCACTGGGATCAGCTCTTCGGCAAAACGTCCGGCGGCTTGGGCAGACAGGGCTTTTTTGTGGCTGGCCAGCGCAAAGGCGTCCTGATCTTCGCGGGAGACGCCATAGTGGCGGGCAACCCGCTCGGCGGTCAGGCCCATGGTCAAGAGCGATGCGGGATAATGCTCGGCGAGCCAGGGATTGGGGCTGGGCTTGAGGCCGCCAAAAGGGAGCAGGCTCATCGATTCCGCGCCGCCCGCAATCACCACCCGGTCGCCGCCGGAGCGAATGCGCAGATCGGCGAATGCAATCGCCTCAAGGCCAGAGGAGCAGAGCCGGTTGACGGTGACGCCGGGGATTTCGACCGGCAAACCGGCGCGCAAAACAGCCATGCGAGCGATGTTCCAGCCCTGCTCGCCCTCCGGCTGCGCGCAGCCCAGAATCACGTCGTCGATTTCGGCTCTGTTCAGCTCGGGAATCTTCTCAAGCGCCCCGCTCACGACGAGTGCGGCCAAATCGTCGGGACGGGTGGTGGAGAGAGCGCCTTTGGGGGCGCGACCAACGGGAGTACGGGCGGCGCTGACGAGAACGGCTTCCGGCATGGGAGATGCTCCTTGAGATTTGCGAAACTGGGAGATTTGCGTGGACTCGCTTCCCATCATTTCCGCAACACTAAAAAACGACCTGATTCGGCATGTCTTAATCCGGCATGTCCAGCAGCGTCCAGACTTTTTTCGCGAAGAAGTGGTAAATGGTCTTTTGTTCAATGACAGAGTCGGCCAGAGCATCGTGGTCCACGAGCTGCGGCCGGGGCTCCAAGCCAGTTTGAGCCTCGTGGAGCTGCTCGGGCGATGCGGGGTCGATGCCCCAGTTGAAGCCAAGAACGCCGGTCTCATCGTGAGATTGCAGGCGCTGGGTATCATGCGCAGAGGCGAGCACAAAGGGCTGGGCCCAAGACTGAGGAGACGCACTGGTGAAGAAGACGAGCAGGGAGACCATTCCCTGCGCCGAACAGAGGACTGCCCAATCGGAGGAGCCGGTACGCTCCAGGCTGGCATGGACCACATTCTCAGGATGGTGAGCCTCGTAGGTCTGGGGGATAAGGCAGCCGCGGCGGTCGAGCTCGTCGGCGACGGCGGCGGGCAAGTCTGGAAACGAACTGACGGGCAGACGGTGAATGAGGTACGAGGTGAGGTGGCCGGCGACGAGGATGCGGCCGGACTCAGTGAGCTGGGCAGGAGACTGGGCAGGAGGCTGCTGGGGCGAACGCGCAGCGCTCTGGCCCCCCGCTGGAAAGGTTGCCAACGCCAGAGACGCGGTGATGAGCAGAATAGATTGCACCTTCATGGCTAATTCCGCAGCGGCTTGCCGTTCTTCAATGTGAAGGCAATCCGCTCCTGAGTTTTGCGCTCGCCGCAGAGTGAGAGAAAGGCTTCCCGCTCCAGGTCGAGCAGGTATTGCTCGCTGACTAAGGAGCCTGCAGTTACGTGGCCGCCGGCGAGGATGTATGCGGCCCAGCGGGCGACCTTCTGGTCGTGTTCGGAGGCGTAACCCGCCTCTCCCATGAGAAAAACTGCTGTTTCGAGCGTGGCCAATAGAGACGCACCGGGCGCGGGAATCTGGGTGCGCGGCTGGGGCGCGGTGTAGCCGGGCTCGGCCAATGCCGATGCCTGTGTTTTGGCGTCGAGGAGGAGGCGCTCGCGGTTCATGGTGACGCGGTCCGCCGGCGAAAGGAAACCCAGGGACCGGGCTTCGGCGGCTGAGGTGGATACTTTGGCCAGGGCGATGGTTTCAAAGACGCGCTTGAGCGCGGTGGCCAACTCGGCGGATTGGGCGAAGCGCGAGGGTGGATCTTTGGGATCGGGTGGCGCAAGCGCGAGCGCAGCATCTATGGCCCGGAGCAGCATTTCCTTGGTGCCGCCTCCGGCTGGGATGAGGCCGACGCCGGTCTCAACCAAGCCGATATATGTCTCGGCATGGGGCTGGCGGCGCGCGGCGTGCAGGCAGATCTCTGCGCCGCCGCCAAGGGTGAGGCCAAAAGGCGCAGCTACAACCGGACGTGGACAAAATTTGATGGCAGCAGTCATCTGCTGGAAGCTGTGGATGATGGCAGCAAGCTCATCCCACTCACCCTCCTGCGCCGCCAGCAGCAGTTGCATGAGGTTGGCGCCGACGCTGAAGTTCTCACGGTCGCTGGTGATGACGAAACCGGCAAAGTCGCGCACTGTATTGGATGAAGGGTTGAGCACTGCAGAGATCAACGAGAGCACGTCGCCGCCGATAGCGTTCTTAAGCGAATGCAGCTCGATACAGGCGATGCCGTCGCCGAGATCGATGAGCGATGCGCCGGGATTGGATCGGATGATTTTGTGAGAGCGGCGGAAGTCGGCAATGCGGGCGTGGCCGGGCTGTCGAGGGATGGGTTCCCACGCGCGCGTGGCGGGGTTGTAGCACTGCGGGCCGTCGGGCGAGTACCAGGAGATGGGGGCGGAATCGGGGTCGGAGTCGAGAATATCCCTAACGACGCGGCTGACGGGCAGATGGAGCGCTTCCATGCGAGCGACGGTTTCACGGAGACCGGCTGCATCCCACAGTTCAAAGGGGCCCAGCTCCCAGTTGAAGCCGGCACGCATGGCGCGGTCGATCGAGGGCGCGTCGGCGGCCACTTCACCGATGCGATCGGCGGCGAAGTTCCAGAGCATGGAGAGAAATGGCCAGAGAAAGGCTGCGGCTTTGTCTTTGGCCGGGTCGTTGGCGAGCAATAAGCGCAGGCGCTCCGGGAGCGTGGCGGCGTTTTTGGCCATCTCGAGTGCGGGCAGAGTGGGCTTAGCGGCAGGACGGTACTCAAAGGTGGCGAGATCGAGCACCAGACGGAGTTCTTTCCCATCTTCTCCACGGCTCTTTTTGTAAAAGCCCTGGCCGGATTTCCACCCCGACGACGAAGACCCGTCGCCAGGGGCCCCGGCTTTATCGCCCAGCCAGCCGCGCTTCAACATCTCTTCAAGAACAGAGGAAAAACTGCCGCCGGTCACGCCTTGAGGGAAGTTCGCGGCCACATGGGCGAGGACGTCTATGCCGACCATGTCAGCGAGCCGGAAGGTACCGGTGCGAGGCCAGCCGATGGCCGGACCGGTCAGCGCATCCACCTCTTCGATGGTCAGCCCCTGCTCAAGCATCAGGGTTGCGGCAGTGAACATTACGGCGACGCCGATGCGATTGGCGATGAAGTTGGGTGTGTCATTGGCGAAGACGACCTGCTTGCCCAGGGAGCGGTCGGCGAAGGCAGCAAAGCCGGCGACTATAGCTGGATCGGTGTCTGCGGTGGGAATGACCTCGAGCAACTGCATGTAACGGGGAGGATTGAAGAAGTGCGTCCCGAAGAAGCGGGCACGCAGTGAAGGCGAGGCCGCATCAAGTCCAGCTGCGATCTGATTGACAGGCAGGCCGGAGGTGTTGGTGGTGAGCAGGGCGTGGGGCGCGAGATGGGATAGAACACGGTTGAGCAGTGCTGTTTTGATGGCAAGATTTTCGGCGACGGCTTCAATGATCCAGTCACATGCAGCCAGTTTGGCGAGGTCGTCGTCGAAGTTTCCAGGTGTGACGAGTGAGGCGAGCGAAGGCTCGTAAAAAGCGGCGGGCTTGGCCTTGGTGAGCGCATCGATCGCGGCCAGCGCCAGTTTGTTTCTCGCGGCCTTGCTCGCGCCGTCCGAACCGGCAGGAACCATATCGAGCAGGAGGACGGGGATTCCGGCGTTGGCCAAGTGGGCGGCAATGCGAGAGCCCATGGTTCCAGCGCCGAGCACGGCGGCGCGGCGGACGAGAAGCGGTAGACCGAAAGCGGGGGTTGCGGCCGAGGGGTTCGTGCTCATGCGAGCTCTCCCTGCGTGGGTTGGAGTGAGGACCATCCGCCGCGCGGAAACTCTCGAAGGATACGGAAGAGCGCGGGGACGGGTCAAGGAGGGCATGCTTCCCACCCTTCGCAAAGAGCGCGAAGGATGGGGCACCCGGCATTAAGTAACACTGCGACCGTACTAGAATCTTTTGCGAAGCTGTTCAAAGACGACGTAGCCAATCAGCGCGGAGATCATGGCGATAATGAGATTCTCGGTCGTAAGAATGTCATGGAGGGCAAAGGCCAAGGTCTTTCCGTGTTGATTGGAGACGGTAAATTCGCCCATTAATAAATTTGAATAAAACAGAAAGACGATGAACGCAATTTCAATCACGGCTCGCCAGAGCGGAGTAAAGCGCGAACGGTCTCTATCGTTTCTCTGCATGGAGAGTCAATGGTATCAATAATAGTCGACTCAGGCTGGTATTGCGTTGGTGATCGGCGCAGGTTGCCGTAAGCGACGGAGCCGCGGTTTGACCCTGCCCGGTCAGGGGAAATAGCTTGGAAGAGTGCGGGGGAGCGATTCTGCGCCTCTTTCCAGAAGGAGCTTGGATGCAAAACAGAATGCGATTCGCGGTTCTGGGCCTGCTGGCGATGACTTTTGCCGGCGCGCAGGCCTCTCAGTCTCAGGATTTGAAGAGTTTCGAGCAAAGGATCACCACCAAGGTGCTGCCCAACGGGCTGACGCTGATTGTGTGTGAGCGACCGGAGGCGCCGGTCTTCAGCTATTCCACCTTCATTGATGCGGGCGATGTGAACGACCCATCGGGAGAGAGCGGGCTGGCGCACATGTTTGAGCATCTGGCCTTCAAAGGGACCAGCGAGATCGGCACCAAGGACTACGCGGACGAAAAGCTTGCGCTGGCCAAGGTGGAAGCGGCGAACAATGCATACGAAGCGGAGTACCTGAAGGCGGTTGGGCGCGATCCGCAGAAGCTGGCCGAGTTGAAGAAGACGTTCCTGGCGGCCCAGGCCGAGGCGGAGAAGTACGTGGTCCCGAACCAGTTTACCGATGTGGCGGAGCGCAACGGGGCCGAGGGGCTGAACGCTGAAACCGGACTGGACGACACGCAGTACTTCTGGTCGATGCCGGAGAACCGGCTGGAGTTGTGGGCATGGCTGGAGAGCAGCCGCCTGGCGGACACGGTGCCGCGCGAGTTTTACAAGGAGCGCGACGTGGTGATCGAAGAGCGGCGCATGCGCACCGACTCCAACCCGGAGGGCAGGCTGATTGAGCAGTTTTTGGCCACGGCATACGTGGCGCACAACTACGGACGGAGCGGCATCGGCTGGCCTAGCGAAGTGGGCCAGATTACGGCTACCGAGGCCATGGCATTCCACAAGAAATACTACGTGGGCGCGAATGTTGTGGTGGCTGTGGTGGGCGACGTGAAGGCATCGGAGGCGATGCCGATGCTGGAGAAATACTTCAGCCGTGTACCCGGCGGACCGAAGCCGGAAGATATGACCACCGTGGAGCCCAAGCAGTTTGCGGAGAAGACGGTGGTGATTCGCGACCGCAGCCAGCCTCTTTACATCGAGGGATATCACCGGCCGAACTATCGCGACCCGGACGATGCGGTCTACGACGCGATCGGCGACATTATGTCGAATGGGCGGGTTTCCAGGCTTTATCGCAGCCTGGTGCGCGACCAGCAGATTGCCGCCGCAGCCGCCGGCGAGAGCCCTTATCCCGGCGATAAGTACCCCGGTCTTTTTATCTTTTATGCGTATCCATTGCCTGGGCACACGCCGCAGGAGATGCGCGACGCCATCCATAAAGAGATTGACAAGCTGAAGACGGCCGACGTGAGCGACGAGGAACTGGCCATGTACAAGACCCGCACACGCGCCGACCTGCTGCGCGGGCTGGCCGACAACCAGGGGCTGGCGAACAGCCTGGCCGAGTACCAGACTCGCTACGGCGATTGGCGTAAGCTGTTCACCCAACTGGACGAGGTGGACAAGGTGACCAAAGCCGACATTCGGCGCGTTGCCAACCAGGTATTTGTAGACAGCAACCGCACCGAAGCATGGATTGAGACGGCGGCTCCGGCGGCCACTGCGCAGAAAGACGGAGGCGCGCAATGAAGAGGCTTTCTCTTAAGACTTTTTCCGCAATCTCTCTGATGCTCGGAGCCTGTACGGTTCTGGCTGGGCCGGCCACACTCTATGCGCAACAGGACAACGCGCAGCAAGTAAAGCCGTGGGAGAAGATTCCCGTACCGAAGCTGCACGAGTTCAACCCTCAGCAGCCAAAGAAAATTGTTCTCAAGAACGGAATCGTGTTGTTTTTGCAGGAGAATCATGAGCTGCCGTTCGTCTCGGGATCGGTGCTGATTCCCGGAGGATCGCGCGATGAGGATCCGGTAAAAGCGGGGTTGGTGGGCCTCTATGGTGAGGCCTGGCGGACCAGCGGCACAGCCAAGATGGATGGCGATGCGCTGGACGATCTGCTGGAGGCTAAGGCCGCGCACATTGAGACAGCGGGCGACGAAGACTCCACCGCGCTGTCATGGGAGTCGCTCAAGGGCGATGCGGACCAGGTGTTTTCGCTGGCGATGGACCTGCTTCTTCATCCAAAATTCAGTGCCGAAAAGCTCGAACTGGCCCAGCAGCAAGAGGCGACGGAGATTGTTCGCCGCAACGATGAAGAGTCGGGGATTGCGGAACGCGAAGCGGCCAAGCTGGTTTATGGGGCCAATAGCCCGTATACACGCCAGCCGGAGTTGGCCACGATCGGCGCGGTTACGCTGGATGACTTGAAGGCATGGCACGACCGGACCATTGGCGGGAAGTTGATTGTGGGCGTCAGCGGGGACTTCGATTCGGCAGCGATGGAGGCCAAGCTGCGCGCGGCTTTTGAAGGCCTGCCGCCTGTGAAGGCGGACCCTCCGCGCCACGACATCTTTGCCGGACCCAAACCGGGCGCATACTTTATCGACAAGGAAGACGTGAATCAATCGAATGTGATGATCGTGGACCTGGGCACGGAGCGGCGCAATCCCGACGTTCCCGCGCTGGCGGTGATGAACGAAATTCTGGGCGGCGGATTCGCCAGCCGGCTCTTCCAGAAGGTGCGCACGCAACTGGGGCTGGCTTATGAGGTAGGCGGCGGAGTTTCCTTCGCCTACGACCATCCGGCCACGTTCGATGCGGTGGTGGTCACCAAGAGCGCTTCCACAGTGGATGCCACCAAAGCAGCGCTGGCAGAGATCGCGGGGCTTACAACGAGACCATTTACGCAAGAGGAGCTGGCGCGCGCGAAGGACAACCTTCTGAATTCATTCCTCTTCAGATATGACACCAAGGACAAAGTACTCGCCGAGCAGGAGAGGCTGGAGTTCTATGGCTATCCGGCGGACTATCTCGTGACGTACAAGGCGGCGCTCGAAAAGGTGACGCTCGCCGATCTGACCATGGTGGCAAAGAAGTATATTCACCCGGGGAGGATGGCCGTGCTGGTGGTGGGCAACGGGCCTGAAATCAAGCCGGGACTGGATGAACTGAAGCTGGGACCGGTGCAAGCGATCGACATCACGATTCCGCAGCCGGGCAAAGCGGCCGGCGCGGCGGACCCGGCGGAGAAAAAGCAGTGAACGCAGAACGGGAAGGTGGAGCGCGGCGGGAATCGGGCGCGAAGCCGGCGATTGTGATCATGGCAGCAGGAAAGGGGACGCGGCTTAAATCGCGCCGGCCCAAGGTGCTGCATGAGATCGGCGGCAAGCCACTGCTGGGCCACGTGCTTGCAGCAGCCAGCCGGATTGCGGACCCTGCGAAGATTTATGTCGTTGTCGGCCACGAAGCGGAGCGGGTGAAAGCGGCGGTTGCGGCCACCGGGGTCAGCTTCATTGAACAGACGGAACAGCGCGGCACGGGGCACGCGATTCAGTGCGCGCGGGAAGCTATCGCCGGCTACGAAAATATCCTTGTGCTTTCCGGCGACGTGCCGCTGATGCGGCCGGAGACGCTTGAGCGGCTGTGGCAATTTCATCAGACCGAACAGGCGGCGATGACGATTCTAACCGCCGCGCCGGAAGATCCTACCGGCTACGGGCGGGTTCTGCGCAGGTCAAAAGATTCTCCAGAGGTCGAAGCGATCGTGGAGCAGAAGGCGCTCACGCCCAAACAGAAGACGATTGGCGAGATCAACTCCGGAATCTACGCTTTCAAGACTGAACCGTTGCTTGAACATCTCGACAAGCTGACCGCCAACAATGCTCATGCGGAGCTTTACCTTACCGATATGGCCGGTTTATTGCGCGCGGCAGGCGAGCGCGTGGTTGCTGTGCAGGCTGACGAGGCGGGCGAAGTTCTGGGCGCGAACACGATTGCCGAGCTGGTGGCGCTGGACGCTACGCTGCGTGCGGCCACTGCCAACCGGTTAATGGCCGCCGGCGTGACCATCTTTCGACCGGAGACATGCGTCATCGACGCAGAAGTTCAAATTGAAGCGGATACGGTGATTGAGCCGTTTGTGCAATTGCTGGGCGCGACGCGCATTGGCAGCGATTGCCTGATCCGGTCATATACGGTGGTGGAAAACTGCGCGCTGGGCAACCATGTGCTGCTTCGCCAAAATTGCGTGCTGACGGAGAGCACGGTTGGCGATGGAGCCAAAATCGGCCCCTTCGCGCATCTGCGTCCCGGCTGCGAAATTGGCCAGGACGTGCATGTGGGAAACTTCGTGGAGACCAAGAAGGCCAAGCTGGGCAAAGGTGCGAAGGCCAACCATCTTTCCTATATTGGAGACGCTGAGGTCGGCGGGGGCAGCAACATCGGCGCAGGCGTGATCACCTGCAACTACGACGGCGTAAACAAGCACAGCACGCGAATCGGCAAGGACGTCTTCGTGGGCAGCGATACGACACTCGTGGCGCCGATCACGGTGGGAGACGGAGCCTACATCGGCGCAGGATCCTGCATCACCAAGAATGTACCGCCTGGATCTCTGGCCGTAGCCCGTGCGCGCCAAATCAACAAGGATGGCTGGGCGACTGCCCGGCGCGCCCGTAATAAAGACCAAAAACGGTAAGAATTGCCAGTTGCCTGGAGATCTCGCAGAGTATGGCCTATGAGTTAACACTGTCCTCTTGCGGCATGGGGCGGCCGCGGTGGAACCCGTACGGATATTGCCGCGTACAGCCAGATTGCAGCCCCGTAACCCAGGATAGGCGGCAGCGAGGAAATATTGTTGCGCTCGGCGGCGTCTGGGCGTAGCGTTTCCTTAGAATGTAGTAAGACCCTGCAATGGAATCAGACGCCCGTCAGCAATTCAATGGAGGGCGATTCTGCTGCCGAGTGCTGGGACAAAGAGTGTGAGATTATCTGCCCAGTGATGCAAAGTTCTATGCCTTGTTGTTCTTTTGGAATGAGAATTGGATTCATAGAGTTGCCTGGTCGAAGAAGGAGACGGTTGAACGCTGAACCAGCTTATTAAGCACCTTGGGCTGCATCAACGCACATCCGAATTGGACTTAAACAGACAACTATCTTTACAACAGTACTGTTCGCCGCATTTTTCAAGCGCATAACGAGCACGACTTTGTAAGAGAGTGATGATTCTTTCAGGAAGACATGCCTTCGCAACCGTACCAAGCGAAGATGGTTGGAGGATCCTGACTTGGCATTGAACATGGCGGGACTTGGCGAGCCGAACTCCGGAATAGTTTCACCAGCGGACACAGATGCCGCGGCGACAGGGAGACTACGCAAAGCAGCACGGATTTTGGCCGTCGATGACGAATTGCATGTACGGACGATGATTGGCGCAACGCTTGAGCGCCATGGATTTGACGTGCAACTGGCAGCCAGCGGCCGTGAAGCGTTGCTCATACTGGAGCGGGACGATTTCGACCTGGTTCTAACCGACATTGTGATGCAGGACGGAAACGGCATTGCGCTGCTTGACCGCATCCACGGACAGCAGCCGCAGCTTCCAGTGGTGATGGTCACCGCGATTCACGACATCAGCGTGGCCATCGACTCGATGCGCCGCGGCGCCTACGATTATCTGCTCAAGCCGTTTGAACGCGAGCATCTGGTGAGCACGGTAAAGCGCGCCCTGGACCACCGGCAGGCGCTGCAGGACAGCCACAATTATCAACAGAACCTGGAGCAGGTGGTGGCCGCGCGGACGGAGATGCTGCGCCAGGCGATGGAGAATCTGGAGCACTCCTACGATGTGACGCTGGAGGCGCTGGGCGACGCGCTCGATCTGAAGGACTCCGAGACCGAAGGGCACTCGAAACGCGTGACCGCTTACACGATCGCGCTGTCGAGGGCCATTGGCATTGCGCCGTCACAGATCAAGGTGATCGCGCGCGGCGCATTTCTGCACGACATCGGCAAGATGGCGATTCCCGACGAGATTTTGCGCAAGCCCGGCAAGCTGACTCTCGAAGAGCAGCAGGTAATGCGCGAGCACTGCTCGCGCGGCTACCATATGCTGCGCAAGATTCCTTTTCTCTCTGAGGCGGCGGAGATTGTCTTCTCTCACCAGGAGCATTATGACGGCAGCGGCTACCCAAGCGGGCTGGCCGGAGCCGAGATACCGATCGGGTCGCGCATTTTCGCCGTTGCCGACACGCTGGATGCCATTACCAGCGACCGGCCCTACCGCAAAGCGCGGAGCTTCGACGTGGCTCGCGAAGAGATTTTGAGCTACTCCGGAACGCAGTTCGATCCGGGCGTTGTGGAGGTCTTTCTCAAGATTCCCAATGAGCTTTGGCACGAGCTGCGCTCGGAGATTACAGGCCAGAACAAGCGATTTTCCAGCTTCGACATTGCCAACTCCGTTGACCCGCCAAAAATTTAGCTCAGTAGCGGGCAGGATTCGTGCGTGGCATCTACGAGAGTGGCTTAGAATCAGGGTGGCTTAAATCAGTGTGACCTGACTCAGAGTGACTTGGAAATTTCCCGTTGGAGCAGAAACTATGCCCGCTCTCTCCGCCGCAGAAGTGGCTTCCCTTCTGATCACCGTTCCTGACTGGCAGATCGAGAAGGGCAAGCTGGTGCGAACCTTTCAATTCAAGGATTTCGTCGCGTCGATGAGCTTCGTCAATAAGGTGGCTGATCTGGCTGAAGGAGCCGGCCATCACCCGGATATCGATATCCGCTACAACAAAGTGCGGCTGGGGCTGGTGACGCATGATGCAGGCGGGCTGACGGCGAAGGACTTCGAGCTGGCGGCGGGTGCAGATCGGTTGGTTTGAGAGCCGGCGAGCCAGGCTGGCAACGCGCTTATTTGCAAATAGCTTCTGCGGCATTGATGCGCGCCGGCCGCCTCATTTAGGGCAAATATATACTTGACGAATCAGCGTCGAAAGCGGATGATGGGGGTGTTTCTTGACCCTAAAAATCATCTCGCTTTGGAGGCTCATGAAAGAGTGTGAGATTTGGGCTTTATCGAAGCTGTTGACCCGCATTGCAGAGGTGCGAGAGAATTTGAAACCCTGGGCGGAGGGTGATGGCAGAGACGATGTTTTGTCTGAAGAGGCGAGAAATCTCTACATAGACAGCATTTTGAGCCACTCGCAACGGTTGGCAATGATAATGGAACTCGAATCTACCAACAGCAGAGTTTGGTTTGGTGGAGGGTCTCTGTTTCTGAAATACTCTTCGCTGACTTGGCAACAAGCCTATAGCGAACTCGGGGTTTTGCGTGAATCGATTGAGGCTGACTTGGAGAAGCATTTTTTTGTGCAACTCACCACCACCCAGAAAAACCTGATAGACAGGGTGAAACGGGACTGGGAGAAAGTATATGTGACTATTCCTTCTGCTAAAAACGACATCGTAGAAGCGACGATGTGCTTTGCCTTGGAGAGATATACGGCAACGCTATTTCATTCGATGCGGGTTGCGGAGCGCGGACTTCGACACATTGCGAAACGTCTGAGAGTCAAATTGAGAGATAAAGGCGTCCCGCTCCCGATTGAATCCGCGATGTGGTCGAACGTGATTACTCAGATTCAGATTAAGATCAAAGCCCAACGCCAAAAGCCGAAAGGCAAAGCGCAGACGTTGAGGCTACAACATTATGCTGAGGCTGCTGACCACTGCGAATACATGAAAGATTTATGGAGGAATGAAGTTTCCCATGCCGGTAAGTTCTACAACGAAGGCGAAGCATTTGGGGCTCTCAATAGAGTGCGCGATTTCATGCTTTTTCTTGTGAGGGATGAGGAAATACCACAGTGAAGATCAGCCCGGAATACGACAATTTTAATAAAGCAATGGATACGATCCTCAAAGCCGATCCTGCAAAGGTGAAAGCTGAGATGGAAGCGGATAAACGAGACCGTGCGGAACAGCGGAAGGCTAAGAAACAGCCTTCCGCTTTGGACCGCGTTTCAGGCGGTAAGGGTTAGTGAATGGTCGTTTCTCCCACCTTGCCGGTGACCTCGGCATAGGTGAGGCGTTTGCCAGCCACTTGGGATAGGACAGCAGAGAAACGGTCGGAATCAGTAAGTGGATTGTCTCTGGTCGCACGATTGTTATAGCGGAATGTCTGCTCATCGAGGTAGCGGAAAAGATGAAACGGTTCGATGCTTACATAGGTTCCATTTATGCCCCGCTTCAACAGGCTCCAGAAGTTTTCGAGTCCGTTGGTGTGGACGCGACCATTGACATACTCGACAGCGTGATCTACGACCTGATGGGCATAGTCAGAAGCGAGTCCGGTATACGACATGAACGCATCGGTGTAAAGAGCGGACCCGGCTTCAACATGCTTGCGAACTTCAGATTGAAGAACGGCTCTGTGGC
>Ga0206978_1142_pt1 | contig 15846 bp, 11 predicted proteins | sample Alteio_BWMinCont_21_FD_153477 | JGI IMG/M metagenome (GOLD analysis project Ga0206978, IMG submission 153477) | Enriched cells from forest soil in Barre Woods Harvard Forest LTER site, Petersham, Massachusetts, United States -... | ecosystem: Environmental > Terrestrial > Soil > Temperate forest >...
AAGTACGGATGAACAGGCCGATAAGGGCTATTCGCAGCGTGACCAGGAAGAACGTTTATGCAGGTATTGTGAGATAAATTCTATTGCCATCAACAAAGTAATTTTTGAGGATCACTCCGCAAAATCATTTGTTCGCCCGGCCTGGAATAAGCTGTTGGCTGAAATTAGAAAAAGTAAAGGAAGACGTAATCTTATCTTGTTTACCAAATGGGACAGGTTTAGCCGTAATGCGGGCGATGCCTATATGATGATAGGCATATTACGCAAACTCGGTATTGAACCGCAAGCAGTCGAACAGCCATTGGATTTATCCATCCCGGAAAACAAAATGATGCTGGCTTTTTATCTGGCTGCTCCCGAAGTCGAAAACGACCGCCGGGCCCTAAATACTTTTTATGGAATGCGCCGGGCTAAAAAAGAAGGCCGCTGGATGAGTACGGCGCCGATGGGGTATAAGAATTATATTACCGAAACGGGCAAAAAGTATATTGCACCAAAAGAGCCACAGGCAGGGATTATGAAATGGGTGTTTGAAGAAATAGCCAAAGGCAACTACGCTACCGATCAAATACGCAAGATGGCCAATAAGCAGGGATTGAAGTGCGGGCGCATGAATTTTTGGCGTTTGATAAGAAACCCTGTTTACTGTGGTAAAATAATCGTTCCGCAACACAAGGACGAAGATATTAGATATGCCGATGGTCAACATGAACCAATTATTGACGAAAGCTTATTTTATGATGTGCAGGACATTTTAGAGGGGCGTAAAAGGAAAGCGGCCATTAAGCAAGTGTCTTTAGATAAATTGCCGTTAAGGGGTTTAATCCATTGCCCCAACTGTCACAGAATGCTGACTGGCAGCAAATCCAAAGGAAAGCGCCTGCATTATTACTACTATCACTGCATTTGTGGCGTGCGTTACAATGCGGAAGAAGCTAACATGATATTTATCGAGCAATTAAAAGAGTTTAGGATTAATCCTGCCGCGATTGACCTGTTCCGGGTGGTAACGACCCATGTTTACAAAACTCGAACACATAATGAATTTAGCAGCAAGAAGTTAATATTAGATGATATTGAAAAGCAAAGTGTAAAAATCAGTAAAGCAAGGGCGTTATTATTAGAGGGGGATATTGATGCTGGCGACTTTAAGTCCATTAAGTCTGAATGTGAGGAACAAATATTAAGATTGGAAGCTAAAATGGCTAATATTAAGGCTAACCCCTTGATTAAGATAAGCATCGATAACCTTATCAATAAGGTAATGGACAACTTTTCGAGGGTGGATGAATTATTCGTAAACGCCGATATTAAAAAACAACGCCACATGGTGTGTTCATTATTCCCTGAAAAGCTCGAATTTGACGGATTGCGATATCGAACACCCCGACCCAATGTTATAACAGAGGTTATTTTACTGATTAACAATGAGTTAAGTGGTAAAGAAAAAGGGAAAGATTCTCGTTTTGAGAACCTTTCCCTTATGGTAGCCCGTAGGGGAATCGAACCCCTGTTTCAAGAATGAAAATCTTACGTCCTAACCCCTAGACGAACGGGCCTTTTTCCGGGTCTTAAGTCTTGAGTTTAAAGTCTAAAGTCGGCTTGCGACTTCGAACTTTACACTTTCGCCTTAAACCCCTATTTTGGGATTGCAAAGATATAGGTTTAAAGAGAAATTAAAAATAAAGTTTTTCTTTTTTAAGTCGGGAAGATCGAAAGCCCGGAAGTCCGAAACAAAGAGGAGGTATTTCAGCTATCGCTGTACTTTCTGATCAAAAAAAGCTATGCAGCTTCTTTCCCGGCTTTCCGACTTCCGGACTAAATCTCAAACAAAAACATCATCCCGGCATTTTGTATATGATATTAACCGCTTACCTTTATAAATATAAAAGTCTAACCAAAACTATGAAAGCTATATGGAATAACCAGGTTATTGCTGAGAGCAATGACACTATAGTGGTTGAACACAATCATTATTTCCCTAAAGAAAGCGTTAAGGCCGAATACCTTCAGGCTTCGCCCACGCATACTACCTGTCCCTGGAAAGGCCTTGCCTCTTACTATTCGCTTAATGTGGATGGTATGAAAAACCCCGATGCGGCCTGGTATTACCCTGATCCAAAACCTGCTGCTGCAAACATTATCAACTACGTGGCGTTTTGGAAAGGCGTTAAAGTAACCGAATGATATGAAACAGTACGATGCGATTGTAATAGGCGCAGGCCAGGCCGGCGGACCGCTGGCAAAAAAACTGGCCCTTGCCGGGAAGAAAACCGCGTTGATTGAAAAGCGGTGGATAGGCGGCACCTGCGTAAATGACGGCTGTACGCCTACCAAAACCATGATCGCATCGGCAAAAATGGCATATTTGGCTGGCAATAGTGCGCCCCTCGGCGTAAAGATAAAAGGCTACAAAGTGGATATGCCGACCATAAAAAAACGCAAAGACGAGGTGGTGCACAGGTTCAGGGATGGCAGCCAGAAAGGCCTCGAGGCCACAAAAGGCCTTGATGTTATTTTTGGCGACGCGGAATTTATTGCCGACAAAACAATTTCGGTAAAGCTAAACGATGGCGGTAAAATAAAAGAATTTCAGGCGGACCAGTTCTTTATCAATACCGGCGCTAAAACTTTTATCCCCGAAATTGAAGGACTTGCCGATATCGATTATTTAACCTCGACTACTATTCTTGACCTCGAGTATGTACCCGAACATTTACTGATCATCGGCGGCAATTATATTGGGTTGGAATTCGGGCAGATGTTCAGGAGGTTTGGGAGTAAGGTAACTATAGTAGAAAAGTCGGGCAGGATCGTATCCCGTGAGGATGAGGACGTTTCGGAAGAGCTGACCAAAATAATGGAAGGCGAGGATATAACCATTCATACCAACGCAGTAACCACGGGTTTCAAGAAAAAGAAGGGCGGAAAGATAACAGCGTTAATAAAAATTGGGGATGAGGAGGAAAAGATCAAATGCTCACACGTTTTGATAGCCGTTGGGCGCTCGCCCCAAAGTGCCGGCTTGAACCTTGCAAAAACAGGTGTAGAAACCGATGAACGCGGGGCAGTAAAGGTAAACGATAAGCTGGAAACCAATGTAAAAGGCATCTATGCTTTGGGCGATGTAAAGGGCGGCCCGGCATTTACGCACATCAGTTACAACGATTACTCCATCGTTTACCGTAACTTGGTTAAAAACGATAACCTCACCACAAAAAACCGGCCCGTACCTTATTGCATGTTCACCGATCCGCAGCTGGGATGTATAGGTTTGAATGAAACCGAAGCTAAAAAGCAGAACATTAAACATAAAGTAGCCAAGCTGCCCATGGCCTATGTAGCCCGTGCCATTGAAACGGGCGATACCCGTGGTTTTATGAAAGCTATCGTCGACCCGGATACTAAGCTGATATTGGGCGCCACCATATTAGGCACAGAAGGCGGCGAAACCATGACCATATTGCAAATGGCCATGTTGGGAGGCATTACCTATGAGCAGATCCGCTGGTTTGTTTTTGCCCACCCGCTTTATGCGGAATCGTTAAATAACCTGTTTATGGCGATGGATACATAAAACGAATTTGTAGAGGCACAATACTTTGTGCCCCCGGACACTATATTTTTGATTAACTTATTGTTAATATCAATTCAGAGACACAAACGTATTGTGTCTCTACGGCAAATGATCATTTTTTAAACATCACTCCTTGCTTATCTCATGATAAAAGTTGAACATCTAAGCAAACACTTTGGTCCGAAGGACTCCTCTGGAGCCAAAGTTAAAGCCGTAGATGATATTTCATTTGAGGTAAAGGAGCATGAAAACCTTATTCTTTTAGGTACCAGCGGCTGCGGCAAAACTACCACCCTGAAGATGATCAACCGCCTGATCGAGCCCGTGTCAGGTAAAATTTTTATTGATGGTAAGAATATTTTTGAGCAATCGCCTGAGATTTTGCGGAGGGGGATAGGTTATGTTTTGCAAAACAACGGCCTGTTTCCGCATTATACCGTCGCCGAAAATATCGCTATCGTACCCCAGTTATTAAAATGGGATAAAAAACGCATAGAAAACCGGGTGGCTGAATTGCTTGAAAAACTTCATTTAACCACGGATTATCTTACTGCATATCCTAATGAGTTGAGCGGCGGGCAACAACAGCGTGTCGGTTTGGCAAGGGCATTGGTTGCCGACCCTTCAGTTTTACTGATGGACGAGCCATTCGGCGCACTGGATAATGTTACCCGCTCAAAAATACACCAGGAATTTAAGGCGCTTGATGAACTGAAACGCAAAACCATTATCATGGTGACCCATGATGTGCAGGAAGCCTTTGAACTTGGCGACCATATTTGCCTGATGGACAAGGGAAAGATCGTACAGGATGATACCCCAGCAGGGCTGTTGTTTAAACCGAAAAATGATTTTGTGAGGGGTTTTTTGCAGGAGCAACGGTTACAACTGGAATTTAAAACTGTCAAACTATATGATGTATGGGACTGGTTAGCCCCCCGGCATCCGCCAGCCGGCGGAGGAGTTGGCACGGGTAGTGGTAAGCAACTATCTGCGGATATCGATCTGTGGACGGGGTTGGAGCAATTTAAATTTGATGCATCGGAGAGTATAAATATCAAAAACGACGATGGCGATGAGGTCAAATCTGCAAGTTTTGAGGAGTTGATGACCGCATTTTATCAGTACAAAAAGCAACAGGCGCATGAATGAGCAGCAGCAAACTTTATGGGGTTTTATGCGTCAGCAATCGGATAAGCTGCTGGAACAAACCATTCAGCATATCGGGCTAACCTTTATCTCGCTGTTTATTGCCGTGCTTATTGGTTTGCCTTTGGGGATATTTATTACCCGCAGAAAGCAGTTTTCGGGCGCAATTTTAGGCATAGCAGGTGTTTTGCAAACCGTGCCCAGCATAGCCTTGCTTGGTTTTATGATCCCCGTTTTGGGCATCGGCCCCAAGCCGGCTATTGCCGCGCTGTTATTATATGCCTTGCTGCCTATCATCCGCAATACCTTTACAGGGATCGAAGGTGTTGACCCTGCCGTCAAAGAAGCCGCCATGGCGATGGGCATGAGCAAATGGCAGGTACTGTTTAAAGTGGAGCTCCCACTGGCTATGCCGGTAATTTTCGCAGGAATCCGTACGGCTACGGTCATAACGGTTGGGGTGGCTACGCTGGCATCGTATATCGCCGCCGGTGGTTTGGGGGAGTTCATCTTCGGTGGCATCTCGCTCAACAATACCAATATGATCCTTGCGGGGGCAATACCGGCAGCTTTATTAGCTGTTCTGTTTGATTTTTTGCTTTCGCGATTGCAAAAACTCAACATAAAAAAGCTAAAAACTGCTACGGCTACTTTGCCGCTGCTACTTATTCTACTCTCGTCTTTCTATTTCATCCCATCGGCATATGGCAGCAAGCTTAAAGCTGGTTTTACTCCCGAATTTATGGGCAGGCAGGACGGCAACCTGGGCCTGCAGCAAAAATATGGGCTAAAGATTCGCACGCTGGTTATCAACGATGCAGTGATGTATAAAGCCGCTTACGAAAAACAGCTGGATGTGATCAGCGGCTATTCTACCGACGGCAGGTTGAAGGCTTATGACCTCGTGGTTTTGGAAGATGATAAAAAAATATTCCCGCCATATTATGCCGCGCCGATTATTAGAGAAAATTCACTAAAAAAATTTGCAGGATTAGAAAAAATACTAAATTTGTTAGCCGGAAAAATAAATGACAGCATCATGACCGCTTTAAATTATCGGACTGATTATCTTCACCAAAGCCCGGAGCGGGTAGCCAAGGATTTTTTGGTGTCGAATAATTTGTGGAGGCCCGCACGTAACGGTAATGCCGGAATAGTGCGCATCGGGTCGAAAATTTTTGGTGAACAATATATCCTGGCAAATATGTACAGCATGTTGATAAAAGGAAATTCGGATTATGATGTAGCCACCAAAACCGGCCTGGGCGGCACAAAAATTTGCTTTGATGCCCTGACCAATGATGCGATAGATTTTTATCCCGAATACACTGGTACAGGCTTGCTGGCCATATTGCAGCCCTCGCAAAAAACAATTGATTCGCTCACAGGAAATAAGGATGCGACTTACAATTATGTGCAGGATGGGTTCGAAAAAAAATATAATATCAAATGGCTAAAACCAATTGGGTTCAATAATGCGTATGCTTTAATGATGCGGGAAAAGCAGGCAAAAAAATTAAAAATTAAAACAATTTCCGACCTTAAACGATATTTGGAAAGCAAATAATTGAAATGGATATAGCCGGTTGTTATATAAAAGTCCGTAAACGCACCGAACATATTTGCAGTCCTTTGCAAACAGAGGATTATGTGGTGCAGCCCGTGGTCGATGTTAGCCCGCCTAAATGGCACATAGGGCATACCACCTGGTTTTTCGAGACATTTATCCTGAAACCTTATTTTATGGGTTACCGGGAATACAATCCCGACTATAATTACGTCTTCAACAGTTATTACGAAACCGTAGGTAACCGTGTGATCCGTACAGACCGTGGTAATTTAAGCCGCCCTACAGTCATCGAAATTTACCGTTACCGGGAATATGTTGACGAGGCGATGGCCCATTTTTTATGCGAGGATATCGACGATGATATTAAGGAACTGATGATACTTGGCTTAAACCATGAAGAACAGCACCAGGAGCTTTTATATACTGATATTAAATATAGCCTGGGGCATAACCCTTTGTTCCCGGCGTATTCGACAGCGTATGTTTCGCCAAAAGTTGAAAGGGCGAAAAGCGATGAATTTATTAAATTAATGGAAGGCATTTACGAGATTGGTTTTAAGGGCGATGGCTTTTGTTTCGATAATGAGCTTAACCCGCATAAGGTTTATCTGAACGCTTTTGAAATAAGTCCAAATTTGGTTACCACTGCGGAATACATGGAATTTATAAACAGCGGGGGCTACCATGATTTCCGACACTGGCATGCCGAAGGCTGGGATTGGGTGAAAACCAATAAAATTGAAGCGCCGCTTTATTGGCATTTGATAGATGAAGAATGGCAGCACTATACATTCCATGGCCTTGAGCCGCTGAGTTTAAAAGAACCTGTTTGCCATATCAGCTATTTCGAAGCCTATGCTTACGCTTCGTGGAAAGGGTTGAGGCTGCCTACAGAGTTTGAGTGGGAAGCAGCCGCGCCGCAATTTAGCTGGGGCAAAAGCTGGGAGTGGACAGAAAGCTCGTACCTGCCTTACCCTGGTTTTACGAAAGCGCCCGGCGCAATAGGCGAATACAATGGTAAATTTATGGTTAATCAAAAGGTATTAAGGGGCGCTTCGGAAGTTACATCGCCGGGGCACAGCCGCATTACTTACCGCAATTTTTTTCAAACACATTTACGATGGCAATTTACCGGCATAAGGCTGGCTAAGTAAAAACCTACCCCCTATGAAAAACACTGAACCAACACTAATGCAAACCGGGACAGACCGGCCAGCGAAATCAAAAACTGACCAGTTTTATGATGATGTGATAACGGGCTTGCAGTCGGTGCCCAAATATTTGAATTCAAAATATTTTTACGATGCCAATGGCGATAAACTTTTCCAGGACCTGATGAACTGCGAAGAATATTATCCAACCAGTTGCGAACTGGAAATATTTTCTGAAAAAACTGCCGAGATATGCAAAGCTATAATAGGTGACGGCGACGCTTTTGACCTGATTGAATTAGGTGCTGGCGACGCTACAAAATCAACCTACCTGCTACAATACCTGATGGAACAGCAAGCTGATTTCACCTATCTGCCTATTGATATATCCGAAAATGTGATCTCCTATCTTAATGTTACCCTGCCGGTAACCTTGCCCGGCATCCAAATTACCGGCCTTAACGGCGAATATTTTGACATGCTCGAAAAAGCGGCATCACTCTCAAACAAGCGCAAAGTAGTGATGTTTTTAGGATCCAATATCGGCAATATGCAGGCAAATGAAGCAGAGCGCTTTTGCAGTGAGCTGCGTGAACACCTTTCTGCCGGGGACATGATGCTGATAGGTTTCGATCTTAAAAAAAATCCAAAAACCGTATTAGCGGCTTATAATGACAAAGGCGGCATAACCAAACAGTTTAACCTTAATTTATTAGCGCGGATCAACCGTGGGCTCGGTGCTGATTTTGATATTAGCAAGTTCGAACATTATCCAACCTATGACCCTGAAACCGGCGCCTGTAAAAGTTACCTTATTAGTATTTGCGACCAGGAAGTAAAAATCGGCATGGAAACCATCTGTTTTTTTAAGGATGAGTATATTTTTATGGAGATATCGCAAAAATTTACAATTGCCCAAACCGATACGATGGCAAAAAACAGCTCATTTAAGCCTGTTCATCATTTTTTAGATAGCCGGAAATGGTTTTCCGATGTTATTTGGATAGCGGAGTAATCGGCCGGGACAGCGTTCGGCCCCTATCCTGGCGGCATATAAGCCAGCCGTTTTTGAAAATACGCATCCCAGCTGCGCTGTTGTTCGCGGTTTGTAGAATTTTGGGTATCGGCATCATAATCCAGGTTTAGCTGCCTGTATTTGGCATCTATACGTTCAAAGATATTTGTTGCCACACTTTTATAGTCCTCATGAAAAACAACACGGCTAACTGTTCTGAGTATTTCCTGCTGCTCCATATAGGCAATGTTGTAATGCCCCTGTTCGTGCTTTAATATCTCAGCCATCATTTCTTTGGAGGTGATTCTGCGCATATCCATCCACGATTGGTCGTCATCCATGATCAGTTTGACGGTGAAGGTTAACACGTAGTAATTTTTCTCCTTTTTTGCTATGTAACTAAACTCGATGGCACAATTAGTGTAGGCAATATCCCCTGCGTTTTCTGCAGTTGGCGGGCCTTTAAAGTCATCAGCGGTTAAATTTTTATAGGGTTGGGCGTACGAAGTTGTGCAAAGAAACAATAATAGGGTTATGTAAATTAACCTGTCGATCCTGAATTCCATTGGTTTAATCAAGTAAAAATTTTACTTTTTGACTTTGTCAGCATGCATTTGGTTTAATGCCATTAATTCTTTCATAGTTTGCTGCATGGCTTCGGTCGATCCATCAAGGAATATTACGTTGCCCTGCGAGTTTTCGGCAAAGTGTTTTATTGATTCTGTCCACATGGTGAAAAGGATCACCGAGGTATCCATATTGGCTTCCTGCATTTCTTTGGCTGCTACTGACATACCTTTGGCCACTTCCTCGCGGAACAAGGCAACGCCTTGTCCACGTAATTGCGAAGCCTGGCGCTCGGCCTCTGCAGATATTTTAATCGCGTTACCTTCGGCTTCGGCGGCTTTGGTTTTGGTGATCAGTAAGGCCTGGCCTTCATTTTCGGCGGCAGCCTTCAGGTTATTTGATGCAACCACCTGGCTCATTGATTTCATGATCACATCGTCGAACGTAATATCATTAAGCTGCAGGTCCTGCAAATGATAACCCCAGCCTTCGAGCACCACGTCAAGCTGTTCTTTAACATGCTCGACAATATCACGCCTTAATATCAGTACTTCCGATTGCCTTTTGGTAGCCACAAACGCGCGGATGGAGCCTTCAACCGTACGGATAAGGGCCTGCATCAGGTTTCGGTCGTCCACAAACTTAAAGGCCACATTTTTGATGGTCTCTTCCTGCTGGTCGAGCACCGAGTACAACAGCATTGCCTTAAAGTAAACGTTGGCCTGATCGAAAGTTACCGCCTGGAACTCCAGCTCGACAGAGCGGTTTTGTATAGATATTTTTGAATAAACGCTTTCAATAAACGGCAGTTTAAAGTTAAGGCCGGGCGTTAATATGCGGCGGTACTTGCCGAAAACGGTAATTACTACTATAGTGCCTTGTTTTACAGACACAAATGATGAGAAAAGTATTACCAGTAAAATAAAAATAAGAATAAATGTGCCTATTTCGGGTGTCATGACCAATAGTTTTTAGATTGTAAAGATAACTTGAATTATTGGTGTGCTATTTGTTTTTAATAAAAATGCTTTATAAAAAGAGCAACGACCTATTATGAACTTAAAAAGAACTTTTGGCGGTATACTTACTGTGTTAGGTATAGCCGGATTAATTTACACCGGTATTGGGATTATAAATCACAGCGGCGGAGCAACTACCCTTACGGTGGTGGGCGTAATTGCAGTTATCTTTTTCTTTACAGGGATCAGCCTGATACGGACTACAAGCGATGCGGCGTAAGGCTGATTACATCATCACCTTACAAATGCCGCTGCAACGCCCCCGTCAACATTTAAAACGTTCCCAGTTGATTTGTTCAGTAAGCCGCCTGTAAAAACCAGGCAGGCATTGGCAATATCTTCGGGCAGTATAACTTCATTCAATAAAGTACGTTTGGCATAATAAGCCGGCAATTCTTCTACTGTCACGCCATAGGCTTTTGCGCGGCCTGCCGCCCAATCCCCTGCCCATATCTTACTGTCGGATATTACTGCATCTGGGTTAATTACGTTTACACGGATATTGTCCTTGCCTAATTCGGCGGCATTCAGCCGGCTTAAATGCAGCTGTGCCGCTTTCGCCGAGCCATAGGCCGCATTATTTGGCCCCGATACCAATGCGTTTTTACTCACGATATTCAGCACATCGCCGCCACTATCCTGTTTGCGCATGATGGCCACCCCCGCCTGTGTTACCAAAAACTGGCCCTTTACCAGGATATCATAAAGCAAGTCCCAGTCTTTTTCCGTATGGTCTTCCAATGGCTTTGAGATGGATATGCCGGCGCAATTAACTACGATATCAATCCCGCCAAATGCTAAAACTGCCGATGCAAAAGCATTATCAATAGCCGTTTTGTGTGTTACATCGATCAGCGTTGCGGCAAATGTGTCCTTGCCATATTGTTTGGAAAATTCTTCTTTTGCACCTGCAAGCCGGCCTTCATCATTATCAGTAATGATCACGCAAGCGCCTTCATCTGCGAATTTTTTGGCAATGGCTTTACCGATACCGCCGGCGCTCCCGGTAATCAGCGCTATGCGCCCCGAAAGTACTTTAGGTTTTGGCATGCGCTGCAGTTTGGCTTCCTCCAGCAGCCAATATTCAATATTAAACGCCTCCTGGCGGGGCAACGAAGTGTATTCGGAAACAGCCTCGGCGCCTTTCATTACATTAATGGCATTGATATAAAATTCAGCGGCAACGCGGGCTGTTTGCTTATCCTTTGCAAAAGTGAACATGCCTATGCCCGGGTAAAGTATCACCACCGGGTTGGCATCCCTCATAGCCGGACTGTTCGAATGTTTGCAGCTTTCATAATACGCCGCGTACATTTTACGGTAGCCTTCAAAAGCCGGGGCCAGTTTTTCCTTTATGGCTTTGGTATCGCTTAAATCGTCATCGGGCAAAAGCTCCAAAACCAGCGGGCTTATCTTTGTCCTTAAAAAATGATCCGGGCAGCTGGTACCCATCGGGGCAAGCCTGTTGAGGTCGTTGGAGTTGATGAATTCAAGCACCCGGGTATCGTCCGTAAAATGGCCGATCATGCGTACGTTTTCTGAGCAAAAACCACGCAATATTGGCGCTAATTCAATGGCTTGCGCTTTTCGTTCGGCTTCATCCCTGCCTTCAATTTTTGTCCCGCCAAAAATCGGGCCCTTCTTACCATAATTGGCTTCGAGGTATTCTGCGCATTGTTCAATAACTTCGAGCGTATTGATATAGCTTTCATAAGCCGTATCGCCCCATGTGAAAAGGCCATGCGAACCAAGCATGATGCCCCTGATGCCTGGATTTTCGTCGAGGCATTCCTTGAGTTTTAAACCCAGGTCGAATCCCGGCCGTTGCCACTCCACCCAGCCAATTTTTCCTTTAAAAAGTTCGGCAGTTATTTGTTTGCCGTCTTTTGCTGCCGCGATGGCGATAGCTGCATCGGGATGCAGGTGATCGATATGTTTAAAGGGTAAAAAGCCATGTAAAGGTGTATCAATGGATGGCGCTTTTGAGTTCAGTTCGAATATACAATGGTTAAAAAGTTCCACCATTTCGTCCTCATGTTCAATCCCCCGGTAAACATTTTTCAGGCTCCTTAATCTGTCAACATATAAAGCCGCTAACCCGCTTTTTTTCAAGGTTCCTAAATCACCGCCTGATCCCTTTACCCACATCACTTCCGTGGATGTTCCGGTTAAGGGGTCTTTCGCCATTGCTTTACAGGATGTGTTGCCGCCACCATAATTGGTAAGCCGCAGATCGGCGCCTAAAAGATTGGAACGGTAAATAAGCAACGCCACTTCATCACCCTCAAGCTCCGCAGCTTTTGCATCGTCCCATAAATAGCTTACATATTTAAAATTTGCTGACTTAACCGACATATCGTTAATATTTGTTTGTTAGAATAGAACTAAGATTAAAGAATCAAGAGCCAAGACAAATGAAAGTGCGCTGTCGGACGGACTGCTTTATATTTTTCTTGTCTTGATTCTTGACTCTTAAATCTTGACTCTCCTCATTTAATAGAGTTCCCATAACCCACAATGAGAACCGATAAAATGATTACCGCGATCCCTGCAATAACAGTCGCGAATGCTTTTTTGCTTACACCTTTCCACTCTTTTAACACCAGGCCCCACATGTTGGCAACCAGTATGATAAAAGCCATGTGCAATATCCACGAACTTGCCCCATTACCCAGCCTGCTTTCGCCCATGCCGTAAAAGAAGAACTGCAAAAACCAGGTTGTCCCTGCCAGCGCACAAAAAATGTAATTTTTCAGCAATGGCGTTTTCGGGTTGCTGTAATCGCCAAAGGTTCTATTGCGCGCATTCAATATCATACACCAAATAAAATTAGTAGTTAGCCCGCCCCATAATACAACAATATAAGTTACATTGTTCCTAAAGAGGAAATTACCCTGCGCCGGGTGCGCCGCAACCCAAAGCTGGTTGGCAGTATCGGCCATCGATTTACCGGCTTCTAATCCAAAGTTAAAACATGCGCTTAAAATACCGGAAACAATGGCTACAAATATACCCAGGCCAAAACGGTAATCCTTATTAGCTTCGGTAACTGCGGTGTTTTTGGTAAGGTCTTTTTCCTTCATCATCCCCGCTTTGCCGCAGATGATAATACCAATAACGCAAACCACTATTCCCAATAAAACCATTTGCCCCCATTGGCTATACAGCAGCATAGTAAAAGTATCTTTACCGTCCTTTGGAAAAAAATTGTAATAAACCGATGGCACCAGCGAACCAAAAACTGCGCAAAGTCCCAATATAATGGTACTGCCTAATGACACGCCAAGATAGCGCACGCCCAAACCATAGGTTAAGCCGCCGATGCCCCATAAGAGCCCCATCAGGTAGGTCCAGCCGATCACATCGAGGTCCGTGTTTTTTATTATATCAGCAAAGCCCGGAATAGTTAACCAGGCCGCCAATGGCGGAACGATCAGCCACGAAAAAATACCGCCAACTATCCAGAAGCTTTCCCAAGCCCAGCCCTTTACTTTTTTGTATGGAATGTAAAAGCTCCCCGAAGCAAAGCCCCCGATAAAATGAAAGAAAACGCCGAAAATTATTTCCATAATCCCTTTTATGTAGAGACGCAATACTTGCGTCTCCGGTACGCCATTAATTCACCCGCTGTACAAGACGCAATGTATTGCGCCTCTACGGATTTACCACTGTTTGAGGTGTGCTAAAATGATAAATCCCTGATCCTACATTTACCACAACATAACCTGTCTCTGGGTCAGCCATTTTTATTTCCGGTTCGGTAGCAATTGGTTTACCGCTTTCTGTTACCGCAGCCCCATTATTTGCCGGGATATAGATGGTGGCCGTCGTATTGGCCGGTATCTCCACATCAAGCTCCAGGTTGCTACCATCCAATTTCCAATGCGAACTTACTTTGCCGTAATTGGTTTCATAATCTGCAGATGCATTTTCCAGCTTACCGCCTATGGTTGGTTTTATAATTATTTGCTTATAACCGGGCCCGTCTGCTTTCGTATCTATGCCTGCAACGACGCGGTACATCCAGTCGCCTATTGCACCGTAAGCATAGTGGTTATAGGAGTTCATGCTGGCATCTTCAAAACTGCCATCAGGTTTTATGCCGTCCCATCTTTCCCAAATGGTGGTTGCGCCCATTTTTACCGGGTATAACCATGATGGATAGGTATCCTGCAGTAAAAGCCTGTAGGCCACATCAGCATGCCCAAAGCGGCTAAGCACATGACAAAGATAAGGCGTGCCTAAAAATCCGGTGGTTAAATGGTTATCATACCGCCTGATATTCCTTACAAGCCTGTCGGCTGCCTGCAGCCTTAAATTTTCGGGCAGCATATCAAACTGCAGGGCAAGCACATAAGCCGTTTGGGTATCGGACGAGATCAGGCCGTTTGGCGTCACGTATTCTTTTAGGTAGGCGTCTTTTATTTTATTGAGGAGGGTGGTGTAATAATCAGCGTCCTCCTTTTTGCCCAATACATTTGCCGCATTAATGAGCAATTGGGTAGAGTAGGCATAAAAGCACTGTGCTATTAAATACTTATTGGTGATGGCCGAGCTGCCGTCGGTATCGTCATTTACGCTGTAAAACAGCCAGTCGCCAAAGTGGAAACCGGTATTCCAGATGTCGTTTTTGCTTTGGTGCTGCATGTAATCAACCCAGTTTTTCATGCTGGCATATTGATTCTCCAGTATTCGTTTATCGCCGTAAGCCAGGTACATGTTCCAGGGGATAATGGTACAAACATCAGCCCAGCCTGTGCTGGCCCCGGGGCCGTCCGTTGCATTTTTACCAAGCACATTCGGTATCACAAAAGGTATGCTGCCATTTGCGTATTGATCTGCAGATACATCCTTAAGCCATTTGGTAAAAAAATTATGCACATTCATCAGGTACGATGCCGTGCGCGAAAAAGCCTGCGCATCGCCAGTCCAGCCCAAGCGTTCGTCGCGTTGCGGGCAATCGGTGGGAATATCCAAAAAATTGCCTTTCTGACCCCATTGTATGTTGTGCTGTAACTGATTAATAAGCGCGTTTGAGCAGGAGAACGAGCCGGTCGGCGTCATATCCGAATAGAGCGCAATTGCCGTAAAGTCCTCGGCCTTCAGGTCGCCGGGCGGATAGCCCTCAACTTTAATGTACCGGAAGCCCTGCCACGTAAACTGCGGTTCAAAGGTTTCTTCGCCATTGCCATTTAATATGTACACATCCTGAGAACGGGCTGTGCGTAAATTATCAGTATAAAAATTACCTGCCTTATCAATTACTTCGGCATGCGACAGGGTGATCTTATCGCCGGCCTTGCCGGTAACTTTCATCTGCACCCAGCCAACCAGGTTTTGCCCGAAATCAATTACCTTTTCGCCTTTGGGCGTGGTAAATATTTTTACGGGTTTAAAAGTTTCATGCTTGCGTACCGGTTCATTATAGGTGGCAACCAATACAGTTTTTGAAAAATCCTGCACCTTTACGCCCGACCAGTTTTTATCATCAAAATTTGTGGTCGACCAATCCTTTTGCTGCATGCGGTCGTCAATGGTTGCGCCGTAATATATTTCAGCAAAACGAACCGGCCCGGTTGAAGATTTCCAGCTGTCGTCAGACACGATAGTTTCTTTGGTGCCATCCGTATAAGTTACCTCCAATTGGAACAGCAAAGCGATATCTTTTCCATACAAACCCGGCTTGGGGTTAAAGCCGATATAGCCGCGGTACCAGCCGTTCCCTAACATGGCGCCAACCGCATTTGCCCCTTTTTGTAAAAGTGAAGTAACATCATAAGCCTGGTATTGCAGGCGTT
>Ga0206978_1137_pt1 | contig 15761 bp, 14 predicted proteins | sample Alteio_BWMinCont_21_FD_153477 | JGI IMG/M metagenome (GOLD analysis project Ga0206978, IMG submission 153477) | Enriched cells from forest soil in Barre Woods Harvard Forest LTER site, Petersham, Massachusetts, United States -... | ecosystem: Environmental > Terrestrial > Soil > Temperate forest >...
TGGGGCGCAGGCTAATGCTGCCGTTATGCTGGGGTGCCTGCAGCCGGGCGATAAAATTTTAGGTTTCGATTTGTCGCATGGCGGCCATTTAACACATGGATCACCTGTAAACTTCTCCGGAAAATTGTACGAGCCACATTTTTATGGTGTAAAAAAAGAAACCGGCCTGGTTGATTACGACCAGCTTAAAAAGGTAGCCTTAAAAGAAAAACCAAAATTGATCATTTGCGGCGCTTCGGCTTATTCGCGCGATTGGGATTATGAATTTATCCGCAAGGTAGCTGATGAGATCGGCGCAATTATTTTAGCCGATATTTCGCACCCGGCGGGCCTTATCGCAAGGGGATTGCTGAACGACCCGCTGCCCCATTGCCATATTGTTACCACCACCACCCATAAAACACTGCGCGGCCCGCGTGGCGGCATGATATTGCTGGGTAAAGATTTTGAAAACCCGTTTGGTTTAAAAACACCAAAGGGTGAGGTACGGATGATGTCGTCGGTATTGGATATGGCCGTTTTCCCCGGTACACAGGGCGGTCCCTTGGAGCACATTATCGCTGCGAAAGCTATCGCATTTGGTGAAGCTTTAACCGATGAGTATATGAAATATATCCTGCAGGTAAAAATTAATGCGGCTGCCATGGCCAAATCTTTTACTGGCAGGGGCTATGAAATTATTTCGGGCGGAACGGATAATCATTTGATATTGATCGACCTTCGTAATAAAAACATTACCGGCAAAGCAGCCGAAAACGCTTTGGTTGCTGCGGATATCACTGTAAATAAAAATATGGTGCCTTACGATGACAAATCGCCTTTTGTTACCTCAGGGATTCGTGTAGGTACAGCCGCGATCACAACGCGTGGCCTTAAAGAAAAACACATGGACGATATTGTTGAACTGATAGATATGGTGATCACTGACCCAGAAAACGAAGATACTTTGAAAAAAGTACGGAAAAAGGTTCATAAATTAATGGAGGAACACCCTTTGTATAAAGGAAAGGACATCGATTAATGATACAAGGTATAAAGGCTTAGTTTGCAATATGCCAGAAATTACTTACCTTTAATAAATTTTTCGTGCTGCGGCTATTTCCTGGCCCCTGGTTGTAACACTTAACCCCGCATGAATGGTAAAAGGGACAAACGGTTCCTTTCCATAAATTAATACCCCTTGTTGCTTTGGCTCTTTAGCGCAGTTAGTTCAAGAATGTTGTTTATTCTTGAACTTTCATGATAATTCTTCTTAATTATCAGATCAACTTTGCCGGGCGCCAGAAAACTTTTAATGGTTTTATTACGTATAAAAGAGTTGTTAAACAGAAATCGCAAAAACGTGGAAACAGGATTAAAAATAAATGTGCTGGTGGTTGATGATAACCAAATAAACAGGTTATTGATCAATAAGGTATTAACCCGATGGGGCGCAACTGCTGATTTTGCTGAGAACGGATTACAGGCTGTTGAAAAAATAGAATGTAACCGTAATTACGATGTGGTACTGATGGATATTTATATGCCGGAAATGGGCGGCCTTGAAGCTACTAAGGTTATCCGGTCAAAAACAGATTTATATTTCAAGGAATTACCTATTATAGCCCTTACTGCATCTATGTTAAACAGCGAGGTTAACGAAATAGAAAATGCAGGTATGAATGATTATATCCTAAAACCATTCGACCCAAAAAACCTGTTCAATAAATTAAGCTCCTACCAGAAGGTGTAGTTCTTTGTCCATAGTCCATAGTCCATAGTCCATAGAATATGATAAAGAATAAAGATCATAAAGCCATGGACTATGGACTATGGACTATGGACTATGGACTATGGACTATGGACTATGGACCATTGACCATGGACTATTCAGCGTAAGCAATCGTAGCTATACTCAATTTCAATCCCGGGATTTTAAGTAGTTGCACGGCACATGCTTCGAGTGTTGAGCCGGTCGTTATCACATCATCCACTAATAAAACATGCTTATTCATTAATCTTTCGGGGTTTTTAACCATAAAAACCTCCTGCATATTTTCAAAACGGGCAAAGCGCGATTTATGTGTCTGCGTTTCGGTAGCTGTCAATCGCACAAGGTTATTATTTTCAACAACGGCATTTAGTTTTTCTGATAAACCTTCGGCAAAACAGGCGCTTTGATTGTATCCACGTTGAAGCATCCGTTTTTTATGCAAGGGAACCGGTATGATCAGATCGGCCGAATTAAACACCTTATTTTTAATTAACTGCTCGCCGGCCATATTTCCCAGTAAATTACCGATTTGTTTTACCCCTTTATATTTAAACTGGTGCAATACGTTTTGAATTTTGCCGCCCTTGGTAAAATAAAAAAGCGCATAGGCGCCATCAAGCTTAATTTTGCCCCAAAACTGTTGGGCAACTATATTGTCCGGCTGTAAATGAAAGTCTGTGTAAGGCAAATTATAACGGCATGCCGTACATATTAAACGTTCATTAGCCATGAGACTTTCCCTGCAGGCCGCGCAAAGTTCAGGAAATAGTAAGGAAATAAAATCGGCCAGGTAACCATCTTTAACCTTCATGAGATGAAGTTAACGGATGCACAGCACATTTTAAAATTTTTAATCTTCCTGTGCTAAATCCTTTTAAGTTTTGCAAGATTTTTATCATCCGGTTCGATAGCCCGTTGTAAACGCCCTGGACATGCCCGCGCTTATCACCGGGATGAAATTTCAAAAATAGGTAGTGGCGGATGTGTGTCAATTTAAAACCGAACGGCCAAATGTTCGGTTTTGTTATAATACATATTTCAGTTATTGAATAATTGTCTATCTATCAAAAGTTTAGTAATTTGGAACAGCGATTGAGGCAGTTATTTACTTGAATACATATATCTTCCATATAACCCCCTATGACCTGGCCTTCCTCGGAGCGATATGTATTGGATTCTCTTTTGTTCTGCAGTTGGGATTTGCCAAAAGGAGTAACCAGGCCGCAAACCGCTTTTTGAGTTTGGCGCTGGCTACGATGATGCTGTGGCTGCTATGGGTACTGGGAAGGGACATGGATCTTGAGGGCTATTTTTCTCATTGGAGCTGGTTGCCGCTGCAATTTTCAATGGCATCAGGCCCGCTGATCTTTTTTTATGTGCTCAAAACAACCAGGCCTGAATACAAATTTCGCTTTGAGGATCTGCTGCATTTCAGCCCTCTATTGCTGGAATTCGGCATCCTCGCATTGGAGATTAAGGAGAGTATAAAGACGGGCGCCGCTACCTATAATACGGTTATTTTTCATCAGCTGAACCCTATATTGCAATTGCTGGTGTTTATTTCGGTCAGCACCTACGTGTACGCGTCTTACAGGCTGACAGAGCGTTTTTATCAGACCCTGAAATTTAACAGGGGCGACCGTCACCGGTACGAATTGAGATGGCTGCGTAATTTATTGATAGGTTTCGGCTTGTTATGGCTATTGTGGATACCATTTACTGCCGCAGATTATTTTTATTACCAACACCGATTGGGCATTTATGCTTATTATCCTTTGTATCTTCTTTTAACGATAATTGCGATCTGGATGGCAGTTGTAGGTTTTTTAAGGCCAGGATTGAGCGTACCGGCAGATGCGCCTTCCTTTTTAAAACCGTCAACCCCGGCAGAGCTGAAACAAAAGGGGATATGGCTCAAAAAAATCGTCAAAGCCAATTGTTATTACCAGGACCCGGAACTGAGTTTAGTCTCACTTGCCGAAAAGCTGGGGCTGACCACTCATGAATTATCCCGTATAATTAATACTGTACTTAAAAAAAGCTTCAATGATTTCATTAATGAATTTCGCGTCGCGGAGGTAGCCCGTAAAATGGAGGACCCTGCGTATGATCATATAACGCTGCTGGGCATCGCATTTGAATCAGGATTCAATTCCAAATCCACTTTTAACCGGGCTTTCCGGCAAATGACCGGAAAAAGCGCGGCAGAACACAAAAATGAGCTGAAAAAAGAGCGCCCATCTTATAACTTGACGCGCCATACCCAATTTGCAGCGATAATTTCGTCCCAACAAACCACCCCACGGTGGTCTTTTGAGAAATTAAATCGCAACTTTATGGTTAAGAATTACTTCAAGTACGCCTGTCGCCACATCGCACGCAATAAAATCTATACGGCCATTAATGTAATGGGACTTGCCCTGGGTATTTGTGGATGCCTGGTCATTTACCTGATCGCAAGTTTTGAGTTCAGTTTTGATACTTTTCATCCTGATAAAGAACGGATTTACTGCATCGATGCCAGTGTAACCGGCGCTTCGCAAAATCATGAGCCTGGTAATGATCATTGGAACGCGGTTCCCTCACCTATGCCAGATGCTATGAGGCGCGAAATGTCGGGCCTGGAAAAGGTGGCAGCATTCCAGCACTATAGCCCCAGGGTAAAAATAAAGAAGGGGAATAAAACAGTCAAAACATTTGATGGAAGCCCGGGAATCATTGCAGAACCGGAGTACTTTGATATTCTGCCCTATAAATGGTTAAGCGGGAACAGTAAAACCGCTTTAATTCAACCCTTATCAGTGGTACTTACACAAAGCCGCGCACAAATTTATTTCGGCGATTTGCCACCTGACAAAATGATAGGTAAAAGGATCACGTATGATGATTCACTTACGGTAACAGTTACCGGCATTTTGAAGGACTGGAATAAAAACTCCGATTTCAATTTTTCTTATTTTATTTCATACAGCTCCATCAACAGCAGTTTTTTAAAGAACCAGTTCCAGTTAGACAATTGGAACAATTTAGATCACAGCAGTCAGGAGTTAGTTAAACTGCCGGTAGGCGTTGATCCTTCCCAGATCGATGCGCAATTTCCCTCTTTTGTTAAAAGGCACCTCGACCCTGACCCCCATACTAAATTACATGTGCAGCTCCAACCGTTTACCGGTATTCATTTTCACCGCGATTATGGCGGCGAAGGCATGAAAGCTGATTTATCAGTGTTGTATATTTTATCTGCTGTAGCCATTTTTATATTGCTGATTGCCGCAATTAATTTTATCAATCTATCTACAGCGCAGTCTATACAAAGAACCAAGGAAATCGGGATCAGAAAGGTACTCGGCAGTGGAAAAAAAGTGATCCTGTTTCAATTTTTAACAGAGACCTTCATGCTTGCGTCGCTGGCTGCAGGTATCGCGGTTGTTACTGTACAACCCTTGTTGAAATTATTTGCTGCTTATATTCCCCCGGGCGTAAATTTTCAAATTGCAGATAATTCAACCTGGCTTTTTCTGCTGGGTATTGTCGTTTTCACAACGTCGCTCGCAGGGCTGTATCCTGCAAAGCTGCTGTCATCGTTTAAAGCAGTTTCGAGCCTTAAAGGAGAACCGAATGAGAAAATCGGACAGAAGGGATACTTGCGGAAAAGCCTGATAGTTTTCCAGTTTACGATATCGCTTGTTTTCATAATTGGCACTATCGTTATAGGTAAGCAGCTTGAATATATGCAGTCACAGAACCTGGGTTTTAAACCAAATGCGGTAATTACTTTAAGGAGTTTGTGGAATGACCATACCGGTAAAATGAAAGTGCTGGCCGAAAAACTCAAACAGGTGCCTGGCGTAAATCAGGTTATAATAGAAGCTTTTCCGCCAATGGGCTTCGCACACATGGGTAACGGGATGCAACTGCGGGGCAGTAGTGAACAACCTATGGAGGCCTCAGAGCATGCAAGCAATGAATATTATGTGCCTTTTTATGGTATACAGATCGTTGCCGGCCGCAATTTATTGCATAGTGACAGCGCCAGGGAATACCTGATCAATCAAACTGCGGTAAAAGCTTTAGGCTTCAATAACCCTCAGCAGGCAATTGGCAAACTTTTGATTTTGGGGGGGTGGTAAGAAAGCGTGGCCCATTGCGGGTGTGGTTGCTGATTTTTATGAGAACTCATTTCACCAGCAGATAATGCCGGTTGTTATTGCCAATGACACCAAGGTTGAAAATGGGATCGCCTTCAAATTAACTGCTGCTGAGTATAAAAAAGGGGATATACAAAAGTTAATTGGCCGGATAGAAAAACAATGGAAAAGCATTTATCCTGAAGAACCTTTTGAATATTCATTTTTAGGGGATTCTATAGCCAGGCTATATGAAAGTGATCAGCAAACACAATGGCTGATGAAAACTGCCACATTGATCACGATTTTTATTTCATGTATGGGCTTGTTTGGTCTTGCAATGTTCAACACAGAAAGAAGAACGAAAGAGATCGGTATACGAAAAGTATTAGGTGCAAGTGTGCCAAACATATTATACATGCTGAGCCGGGAAATAACTGTATTGATCGCTGTCTCTTTAATCGTCGCCTCGCCTATAGCCTGGTTTTTCATGCAAAAATGGCTGCAGAGTTTCGCTTACCGGACTAATCTGAATTTATGGGTATTTATACTGGCAGGGGGCGGCGCACTGCTCATCGCATTAGTCACTGTAAGTTACCAGGTAATCAGGTCGGCAACTGCAAATCCGGTGAACAGTTTGAGAAGCGAATAGCATAAATAAAATTTAAGAAGCACTTTCTTTTATCGCCAGCTGCCCGCAGGCGGCGTCAATATCCTTGCCGCGGCTGCGGCGCAGGTTGGTGGTGATGCCTTGTTTACGCATATATTCGGCAAAGGCTTCAACTTTATCTTCACCGGCATTTATAAAACTGGCGAATGAAATGGGGTTGTATTCAATAATGTTTACTTTACAGGGCAAATGCTTGCAAAACCGGGCCAGTTCCATGGCATCCTGTAGGTTATCGTTTAAACCGTCGAAAATAATATACTCGTAGGTTACCGGGTTTTTTGTTTTGGCGTAGTAGTATTTTAATGCTTCGGCAAGCGATTTTAATGAGTTTTGTTCATTGATCGGCATTATGGTGTTCCGCTTTTCGTCATTCGCAGCATGCAACGATAGGGCCAGGTTAAATTTCACCTCATCATCCCCAAGTTTTTTTATCATTTTAGCGATGCCTGCCGTGGATACGGTGATCCTTTTGGCGGCCATATTCAGCCCTTCTTCCGATGTGATCTTTTCAACCGACTCCAGTACGTTCTTATAATTAAGCAACGGCTCGCCCATGCCCATGTACACAATGTTTGATAGAGGTATGCCATAATTTTCCCTCGCCTGCTGGTCAATAAGTACTACCTGGTCGTATATTTCGTCCGGGTTTAAATTGCGTTTGCGTTCCATATAGCCGGTTGCGCAAAATTTACACGTTAAACTGCACCCTACCTGCGATGATACACAGGCGGTCATTCGGCCCGGCGTCGGAATTAAAACGCCTTCAATTAAATGATTATCAAATAAAACAAAAGAATTTTTTATAGTTTTGTCATTACTGAACTGGGAATTGTGAATTTTGATGTGATTGATGGTGAAATTTTCAGTGAGTTTAGTGCGAAGTTCTTTGGAAATATTGCTCATCTCCTCAAAAGAAAAGGATGACTTTTTCCACAGCCATTCATATACTTGTTTCGCCCTGAAGCTTTTTTCACCTAAACTGGTAAAATTTTCCTGCAAGTCTTCAAGACTAAGGCTTCGTATATCTATTTTATCAGTCGCTGGCTTCACGCCGCAAAAGTACTAATGTTAAGTCTTAAGTCGAAAGTCTTAAGCCATAAGTTAAATTTATTTGTGCAAATGAAATTTTTTTAAGCACATATCATACCCCGAATTTTGACTTAAGACTTTCGACTCCCTAATTACATAGGGTTATTTATCTTTTTGAATGAGAAGTTTTAAAGCCGATTACGTTTTCCCAGTTAGCACAACTCCAATTAAAAACGGGATCGTTACCGTTGATGGTTTTGGCAAAATAATTTCTGTTACCGATCAAAATAGTTACCAGGAAACAAATAACGAGCCTGTTGAACACATCCACGGGATTATTTGCCCCGGGTTTATCAATACCCACTGCCATCTTGAACTTTCGCACCTTAAAGGTAAAGTGGCGCAACGTACGGGACTGGTTAGCTTTATTAAAGACATTCAAAAATCCAGGCATGCCGACGCCGTTGAAATAAATGAAGCAGCTACCAGGGCCGATGATGAAATGTACGAAAATGGTATTGTCGCGGTCGGCGACATTGCCAATACAAATATGAGTATACCTATTAAAGCCGGCAGTAAATTATACTATCACAGCTTTATCGAATGTTTTGGCTTTTCGCCGGAAAAGGCGAACCAGGTGTTTGACAACGCGTTGGCCTTGTTAAAGGAGTTTGCCCCGCAATCGTGCTCCATAACACCGCATGCGCCATATTCAGTGTCAAAGGAGTTGTTTAAGCTGATAGATGATTACTGTGAGAGAGGGAAAAATCTCATCAGCATCCATAACCAGGAATGTGCCGACGAAAATAAGTTTTACCGGTATAAACAGGGCAGCTTTATTGATCTGTATGCAGACCTCGGGATCGATATCTCTTGGTTTAAGCAACAGGCGCGCAATTCGCTGCAGTCAATTATACGTTTGTTAAGCACTGAACAGGATATTTTGATGGTACACAATACCTTTACAAATTTAAAGGACATTTACTTTTTAAAACGATTTGACCATAAAGTACATTGGTGTTTTTGCCCGAATGCGAACTTATATATCGAGAACAAGCTGCCAAAGATCGAATTGTTTGCTAACCAGGGGGCGAACCTAACGCTGGGAACCGATAGCCTGGCTTCGAACAGTAAGCTTTGTATACTAAGTGAAATGCGCACACTTCAGCAACATTTCCCGGTATTAACAACTGCCCGGTTAATTGAATGGGGCACTATTAACGGGGCGAGGTTTTTGGGTATTGACGATGAAAAAGGCACGCTCGAAGCTGGTAAAACACCCGGCTTAAACCTCATCACCGGGCTTGACGGGTTAAAGATTACGCCTGATAGTAAGGTAAAGAGGTTGTTGTAGGGGTTGAAAAAGGTTGTAATAGTTGAAAAGGTATAATTTAACCTGAGTTCGATGTAAGACAATCTATGCCCCATGGGGGCTACCGCTTTGTAGCACATCATTCAAATGTTATTTTTGCCACGTTAGTGGTTACCCTTCGCGAAGGGGTAGCCACTAACGTGGCAATTATTCATTGTTATTTGGTTTCTACAAAGCGGTAGCCCCTGTGCGGCAATTGCAATACTATCCAATTCTTATCTCGAACTCACCTTAATTGACAACTGCTACAACTCTTACAACCTCAACAACATTTACAACCTCTGCAACCAAAATGAAAAAACACCTCGACATAACAGTAAAAGGCCAGGTCCAGGGAGTTTTCTACAGGGGGGCTACGAAAGCTGTAGCCGATCAGCTTGGGGTTAAGGGCTATGTTATGAATGAACCGAACGGCAATGTAACGATAGCCGCGGAAGGCGATAACCTGTCGCTTGAAATGTTTTTGGAGTGGTGCCACGAAGGCCCGCAACATGCCATTGTAAATCTTGTCGAAAGCCATGAAGGCGAATTGAAAAACTATCGTAATTTTGAGATCGTAAAAAAGAGTTTATAGCAGTTATAAGCTTTTAAAAAAATTCGCTGAAGAAAAATTGTCAACCGCAAAAAAATTCGCCGGGCAAACAGCCGTATATGGAATAAGCACCATTGCCAGCAGGACGCTGAATTTTTTTCTTACCTCTGTTTACACGCGTACTTACAGCCGCAATATTTATGGCATTTTCGGAAGCATGTTTGCCTATGCATCCCTGTTGCAGGCATTGCTTGCTTTTGGTATGGAAACCACGTTTTTCAGGTACCTCAACAAGCATGAAGATAAAAAACAGCAGGTGTACAACAATTCATTTGCGGCTGTTTTTATAACTACCCTTATTTTCCTGGCAGCAACATTGCCATTTATTAACCAGATAACCCATTATTTAAAAATTGAGAAAACCACCTCTTTTCAGGATTATCGCCTTTATGTAGTTTATTTCATTTCATTCCTGGTTATTGATGCGTGGTGCGTGGTACCATTTGCCAAAGTGCGGGCTGATGGCCGCCCGGGCCGTTACGGATTTATAAAATTAGCCAACGTAATTACTTTTATCGGGTTAAATATTATATTTATTTATATTATACCATTTTATACCAGGCATAACTTTGCGGGCGCAGCATTCGTTAATTCATGGTTCAGACCGGGATGGCTTGGATATATCTTTTTATCGAACCTGGTTGCCAGCAGCCTGACCCTGCTGCTGCTGTTACCCGAATTGCTTAAGTTAACATTCGACTTTAACACCGGGATGTTTAAAAATATGTTTGCTTACAGCCTGCCGATATTGGTTGCCAATTTCTCTTATATTATAAATGAAAATCTTGACAAAATGCTGTTAGGCAAAATGCTGCCGGCTGCTATCAGCAGCGAGCAGGTGGGTATATATACAGCCTGCGCCAAAATATCCATCTTCCTTAGCATTTTCGTACAGGCTTTTCGTCTCGGCGCCGAGCCTTTTTTCTTCAGCCACGCAAAGAATAAAAACTCCGGGCAAACCTACGCGCGTATCATGGACTACTTCGTAATAGCCGTTTGTGTTGCTTTTGTTGGCATTACAGCTAATATTAACCTGTTAAAATATTTTATTGGCACCAGCTACTGGGTGGGCCTGAACGTTGTGCCACTTTTGCTTTTTGGCTATGTTAGTTTAGGTATTTATATGAATTTGTCGGTATGGTATAAACTCTCCGATCAAACAAAATATGGCCTATATATCTCGGGTATTGGGGCAGTACTTACCATTGTCCTGCTTATCCTGTTTATCCCAAAATATAGTTACATGGCGGCGGCCTGGGTTTCTGTTATTTCCTACGCAGCTATGATGGTGCTATCCTACATCTGGGGGCAAAAAAATTACCCCATTCCTTACAACCTGAAAAAGAACGGCGCTTATATTATTTCCTCAATTTTAATCGTTTACTTATCGTTCTACGTTTTTAACCGTAACATTTTTGCCGGGAATTTACTTTTATTATTATTTATATTGGCGGCGATTTATTTTGAAGGCAAAGATTTAAAAGCTACATTTAGTAAACGATGAACATCAGGATTATTAACCGGTCGAAAAATAGTTTGCCGGCTTACGAAACATTGCACGCAGCCGGTATGGACCTCCGGGCCGACGTTGAGGAGCCAATATTGCTTAAACCAATGGAACGTAAACTGGTGCCCACGGGCCTGCACATTGAATTGCCCGAGGGTTTTGAAGCGCAGATACGCCCCCGGAGCGGTTTGGCCTTTAAACATGGCATAGGCATTGTTAATTCTCCGGGTACAATTGATGCGGATTACCGCGGTGAAATTAAAGTACTGCTTGTCAATCTTTCCGACCAGGTGTTTGAGCTCTGTAGCGGGGACAGGATAGCGCAAATGATAGTTTCACGCCACGAAAAAGTGAGCTGGGAACAAGTTGACGTATTAAACGAAACCACACGGGGCGCAGGCGGTTATGGCCATACCGGGGTTGGATAGGGAGAGAATTACGATTTTAGAGTTACGATTTTGGGACTAATGATTGATATGAAAGCTAAAAAATTTATCTACGGAATGGGAAAATACAATCTGGTATCAACGCGTAATTTTTCGGTCTTGATTCTTGGCTCTTGCTTCTTGATTCTTAGCTCATCCGTTTTTGCACAGAATAAAAGCCAGGGAACGGCGGTTCCGGGTAAACCGATGAACGATACAGACAGCGCCATGGTGCGGCAGCTTTTCTTTTCGGCCATCCGCGAAAAAACAATCGAAAACAACAGCCTTGCTGCCGAATTTTTTGACAAGGTGATACAGATGGATCCTTCCAACGATGCTTCCTTGTACGAGCTTTCCAATCTTAAAAAGTTAAAAAATGATTACGAAGGCGCACAGGTATTGTTAGAAAAAGCGGTGACTGTTAACCGCGATAACGAATGGTATTGGGTGGCCCTTGCAGACTGCTACGAAAAAACCAACGATTTCGGCAAGCTCGAAAATGTATTTAATGAACTGATCAGGATCGATCCGGATAAACCGGATTATTATTTCGACGAAGCAAATGCTTATTTCTATCAAAAAAAGTATGATGAAGCACTGCAGATTTATGATAAGCTGGAGCAATTGATAGGGCCGACGGACGATCTGCTGGCTAACAGGCAGAAAATTTATCTTAAACAGGGCAAGGTCGACCTGGCCGCACAGCGCCTCGAAAAAATGATCGCGGACAACCCGCAGCAAATAAAATATTACCTGTTCCTCTCCGAACTGTATAATGCTAACAATTTCGCCGACAAGGCGCTAAAGGTTTTGCAAACAGCCGAAAAAATTAATCCAAACAACGGGCTGGTCCACCTGGCGCTGGCAGATATTTACAGGGATAAAAAAGACTATGAGGCGTGTTTTAATGAGCTCACCCTGGCATTTGCTATCCCCGACCTCGATATCGATCAAAAAATAAAAATAATTGGCGGCTACCTGCCAAAATTCCCTGATCCAAATGCTAAAGCCAGTGCACTGGAGTTAAGCAGGATACTGACAGTTGCCCATCCCGGGGACGCCAGGGCTTATGCTGTGTATGGCGACATGCTGCTTCAAAATGAGCGGATGAAAGAAGCTAAAACGATGTATCAAAAATCGATAGCGCTTAACAACCAGGTATATGAAGTACAGGAGCAATTGGTACGGATAGAAATAGGCGACAATGACCTGGACGGGGCGATTAAGGATGGCGAAAACGCATTGTCGTTTTTCCCGAACCAGGCATGGATGAATTATTTAGTAGGCGTTGCCTGGCTCCAGAAAAAGGAATATAATAAGGCGCTGACCTATGTAAAAAACGCAACTTCTTTGGAGTTCCAGGATAAGGACCTGCTTTCGCAAAGCTATTCGACCCTGGGCGATTGTTACCATGATTTAAAGGATGTCAAAAACTCGGACGGCGCTTATGATAAAGCGCTATCCTATAATGCGGACAACGTATTTACGTTAAACAATTACGCCTATTACCTATCGTTGCGGGGTGAACAGTTGGACAAGGCGGCTTCAATGTCAAAACACTCCAATGACCTGCAACCCAATAATGCGTCGTTTGAAGATACTTACGCATGGATATTATTTAAACAAAAGGATTATAACGGCGCAAAACAGTGGATGGAAAAAGCTTTAGCTGACGATAAAACCAATAGCCCTGTAAAATCCGAACATTATGGTGATATTATGTTCTATCTGGGGAATGTTGACGCCGCTGTTGAGAGCTGGAAAAAAGCTAAAGCAAACGGCGATCAGTCGCTGGTTTTGGAAAGAAAAATAAATGAGAGAAAGTACGTCGAATGAAATTTTATATAGCGATGGGTTTCAAACCCGTCGCTATATAAGCTATATAAAGTTACTGGCCGTTTGTTTCCTGCTGTTTACTTTTAGTTGCAAAGCCAGGAAACAACTGATAGTAAAACAGGTTGCTGTAGACAGCGCTGTAAAACCTGTTGACACTAAAAAAAATAAACTGGATGCCATACGCGCAGGGCAGATCATGTTTAACTCATTTTCGGGTAAGGCGCGTTCTGTATTGAATATTGACGGGAGCAGTAATGATGTTACGTTAAATATCCGTATAAAAAGGGACCAAAAAATATGGATATCAATTACCGCGATTGCAGGCATTGAGGCCGCGCGGGTATTGATCACCCCTGATAGCATTATGATCATTAATCGGCTGCAAAGTGTTTATGTAAAACAGCCGTTCAGTTATATCAATTCAGTTGCCGGTAACCAGGTCAATTATAAAACAATTGAGTCGTTATTAGTTGGCAATGCGATGCCGGAGCTGCTAAATGAGCGTGCGGATTTTAAAACCAGCGCAGACAGCATCATATTAACCGGAAATTTACAGGAACTGGCTTATAAACTGATCATTGGCCCGGGTATGCGTGTTACACAAACAAATCTTAACGATCAGGATGCCGCGCAGTCGCTGCAGGTAACTAATCGCACATTTATGCAGGCCGGCGCCAGGACAATTCCCTCGCAAATAGATATTACCTCGTTAGTAAAAGATAAAAAAATACAGGTTAATTTGCACTATATAAAAACAGACTTTGACCAGCCGCAGGAATATCCCTTTAGTATCCCGGCGAGGTATAAAGAGGGGAATTAATTGGAGTTGTAAAGGTTGCAGAGGTTGTAAAAAGTTGTAAAGGTTGTAGCGGTTAAAAAGGGTTGTAGCGGTTAAAAGAGTTGTAAAAGTTGAAGGATTCGTAAATTTATAATGGCTATTGGTTTTTACAACCACTACAACGTTTACAACCTTTACAACTTCTATAAAACATAACAAATGAAATTTTTAAAAATATTGTTTTTCCTGGTGTTTATTCTTGCAGCATTTTCGGTGCATGCGCAAAGCAGTGCCGAGTTAAAGCGTCAACGCGATCAGCTAACGCAGCAGTTGGAGCAGCTTAACCACGAATATGAAGAAACAGCAAATAATAAAAAAGCCACATTAAAACAGCTGAATTTATTAAAGCAACAGATAAACCTTCGCGAGGAAAAGATCAATAATATAAATTCAGAGGTAAGAAACCTGGATAATCAGATCTCAGAAAGCAATAATTTTGTCCATAACCTGCAAAACCAGTTAGACCAGCTAAAAAAAGAGTATGCAGCGATGGTGCTTTTTACCTATCGCAACCAAAGCGCCTACAATAAGCTGATGTTTATTTTTGCCGCGAAAGATTTTAACCAGGCTTATAAACGTTTAAAGTATTTGCAGCAAATAGGCACCTATCGCGAAAGGCAGGCCAACTACATCCAGGAAACACAAACGGAATTGCACGTTAAGATAAACGAGCTGGATGCGAACAAAAAAGAAAAAAACACTTTGCTGTTAGATCAGGAGAAAGAAAAAGAAACACTTGGTAAGGAAAAAAACAGCCAGGTGGAAGTTGTGGCCGATCTGTCGAGGCACGAAGGGCAGTTAAAACAACAGCAGCAGGATGTACAAAGAAAAATAGCCAAAACAAATAAGCAAATCAATGCGGCCATCCGGCGTGAAATTGAGGAGGCAAGGCGCAAGGCCGAAGAAGAGGCAAAAGCCGAACAAAGGGCCGCCGCTGCAAGGGCCAAAGCAGAGAACAAAGAACCCGTTCCGGTCCCCAAAGCACGAATGATTACAAAAAGCTCAACTACCAGCGAGATTTTAAATGCAACCCCCGAAGCTGCTAAACTATCAAGCGACTTTTTGGGCAACCGGGGATCATTGCCCTGGCCTGTTGCAAATGGTAATGTTGCACAAGGCTTCGGTAAATATAAGGATAATGAAGGTATCACAAATGAAAGTTTAGGCTGGGATATCCGGACGAATACGGGCGCTTCAGTAAGGGCGGTGTTCCAGGGCCAGGTAAAAAGTATTTCGAACATAAGCGGTACATATTTGATAGTGATACAGCATGGCGAGTATTTTACAGCTTATTCGAACCTTAAATCGTATAGTGTAAGGGAAGGGGAGAAAGTAGGTACAAAACAAGCGATCGGGACGGTAGCCACCGATTCATCAACAGGCGAAGCTGTGGTGAATTTTGCTTTATACAAAGGAACCACGCCTGTGAACCCCCAAATTTGGCTTGCGCCGAATTAGTTTTTGAACTTATACTATTTTAATTGCTTATATTTGCAGGCTAATGAATTTGTAGGTTAAAATTAATAAAACGGTATGCTTGGTTTTGTTCTTTTATTTTTTGGGAACCTTTTTTCATCAGACATGATCATCATTGTGTTTGTTGCCCTTATAC
>Ga0206978_1144_pt1 | contig 15561 bp, 14 predicted proteins | sample Alteio_BWMinCont_21_FD_153477 | JGI IMG/M metagenome (GOLD analysis project Ga0206978, IMG submission 153477) | Enriched cells from forest soil in Barre Woods Harvard Forest LTER site, Petersham, Massachusetts, United States -... | ecosystem: Environmental > Terrestrial > Soil > Temperate forest >...
GTTCCGCTGAAAGTTACGAGCGATCCACCGTAGCCATTCTGCGCCAATAATTCCTTTAGATATCGCTGAGTACGTCGAGATTCTGTAAATATGAGCGCTAATTGGTGATATTGAAGCCAAGTTGAAGCAGAATCATTCGGCTGAACCGCTGTTCACCGTGCGTTGGACTGTGAAATAGCATGACCAGCTCAATCCTGGATAAAACACCCTCAAAGCTTCTCGGTGAGACGATTGTAAGCCACCTCATAAAGAAGGGGCTTTTGGATTCCGCAGATGCACAAAAGATCACCCCTCATCTTGTCGGCGGGACTTTGAAGGAGGCGGACTGGAAGTTAGTCTTAGAGAAAAGTCTCGGGATGACCGGCGGCGGGGAAAAGTCGAATGCTTAAGAAATTGGAGGTCGAGGCTCTTCGAGGAGCCACGAAGAAATTCGTTCTACCATTCGAGCATGGAAAGCGAATCACCATAGTTTACGGAGAAAACGGTGCCGGCAAAAGTACCATTTGCGATGCCATAGAATTTGTTTGTCAGGGAACAATCTCATCGCTTGATGATAGAGGACTCGGCCGGACCGAGGGATATTGGCCGTCGACGGGAAAAACTCAAAATGATATTGTGGTCGCCATTGAGGCTTCGAATGGTACGTGGGTGGGAAAATTCGTCGGAGCAAAACCAAAATCCAGTCCCTCCACCGGACTTCCGTTTGTTCAAGTCCTACGCCGCGGAAAAGTGCTCAATTTTATCGCATCCCAGCCAAAGAATCGTTACGACGCGATAAGCCCATTTATTGATATTTCCCAGATCGAATTGTCGGAAGCTTCCCTGCGTCGCCTTTTGGAGACCGAACAGAGAAACCGAGAGACGGCCATTACAAGAGTTACTGAAAACCTTGCTGCCGTAGAGAATTTCTGGAAACAGGCTGGAAGTCCTGGGGATGATGGTTTGAGCTGGGCTCAGATCGAACTAACAAAAGATGTTGCTGCCATAAAAGCCGACGTTGCAAAGATGGAAGACCTTGTGCGCGTTATGGAGAATTTGGCACGCGCAAAGGGGAACGTTGACACAGCGGCAGCACAGGTATCGACCGCACAGCAGACCTACGATGCGGCACATAATAAGGCGGAAACGGCGCGTTTGAGTAGTCCCGAACAGATCGCGGAAATTGTCCCTATCCTTGAAGCTGCACAAGCCTATTTTCATTCGCATTCGAATCCGACGGAATGCCCGCTCTGCACCAGTAAAGAGTTCGCACCGGGCCTAACAGACAAAGTGACTCAACAATTATCGTCTGTCAGGATATTCCGTGAGGCTGTTGAACAAGAGCGGACTTCAATCCAAAGCCTAATCTTTGCAAAGCAGAGCGCAGAGAGCCAAAAGGCTGCTCTGTTGACCGCCGCAAAAGACACTGCCGAACGGTTGCAAGAGACAATGCCATCTGATATTACAGTGCCACCGGCACTACTAGAATCAGCCCAGGCATTTGCCGCGACATCCTCGCTGGAATTCGCTGAAAGACTCAAGAACTTGTCGGACACGTTCGGCACCAGTTTAAAAACGAATTTAGATAAGCGCAAAGAATCCATTGGTTTCTTAGATACCCTGAAACGAGCGGTCGCCATGCACGATGAAAATCTTACAGTAGCGACCGATCTGGCGAAGCTTATCCCTCGGATTAGCACAACCCTCGATGAAGTCGAAATAGTCCGGCGCGGATTCGTGGACACCATACTCGGAAAAATATCGACCAGAGTTGGCACGTTATACGAAACAATCCATCCAGGCGAAGGATTGAACAAAATCAGTTTATTGTTGGACCCGGCAAAGCGCGCCTCACTGGACGTCAGGAGTTCGTTCCCAGGAACGACCGGCGCTCCACCGCCGGCGTATTTCAGTGATTCTCACTTGGATACGTTGGGTCTATGCATTTGGCTTGCCTTAGCGGAAATGAGAGATCCGGGGAATACCATCCTTGTTCTGGATGATATCGTGACAAGCGCCGACGAACCGCATGTTGAAAGGATTATTGAACTTCTTTATGAAATTTCGGAATCGTTTAAGCACTGTGTCTTCACAACCCATTACCAGGCATGGCGGGCAAAGTATCGCTGGGGATGGATTAAAAACGGCGAATGCCATTTTGTGGAATTACTGAAATGGGAACATGCGACCGGCCTTCAGCTAGTCGGGTCTCTCCCGCCAATAGAAGAATTGCGAGATTTGCTCGGTAAAAATCCTCCAAGCCCGCAGCAAGTTTGTGCCAGCGCCGGCGTTACGCTCGAAGCCATTTTGGATTTCATAACCCTTCTATACGAGTGTTCAGTTCCTCGCAGAAAGAGCAACCCGACGCTGGGGGACCTCCTGCCTAGCATTAAAGCCAAGTTACGTGTCGCTCTTAAAGTTGACCGTCAGAATATCGCTGCAGACGGCACCACAACCACGGTTACAATTCCGCTCGGGCCACTATTAGATGAGCTTGAGAGGATTGCTCAGGCGCGCAACGTTTTCGGATGCCATTTTAATCAAATCGCACAGCATCTCCCGGAAACGGACGCGATCCAGTTCGCGACGGTGACGTTGGAATTAGCGGATAATCTCATTGACCCCCAGGTTGGTTGGCCAAGGTCAGATAAATCGGGGAATGATTGGGCCAACGCTAAAAAGACCCGTATCCTCCATCCCCTTAAGCAACCCAGCTAGAACCATGGCGAACAACAAACAAAGGCTAGAGCTCAATTGGATCGGAAAGGAAACCAGGCCGCGGCTAGAGCCGAGGATTCTTCTTGAGGACCCATCCAAGTCTTATCATGCTCAGAATCGGTTCACGGACCACGACGTCTTCGACAACCGATTAATCTTTGGCGACAACTTGCTGGCACTTAAAGCACTGCAGCAGGAGTTTGCTGGCAAAATCAAATGCATTTATATCGATCCCCCATACAACACTGGCTCAGCTTTCACACATTACGATGACGGAATCGAACATTCACTTTGGCTTTCATTAATGCGGGAACGCCTTGAGTTGCTTTGGAATCTAGTCCATCACGATGGTGTTCTATGGATTAGCATTGATGACAACGAAGGCCACTATCTGAAGGTTTTGTGCGATGAGGTGTGTGGACGGCAATCTTTTGTCGGTACGGTTGTGTGGGAAAACTTTTATGGTCGAAGCAACGCGGCTGCCATTTCGCCCGCACATAACTACATTCTTGTTTATGCGCCTTTGGGCTTGGACTGGAAGAATGTTCGAAATCTACTAGCTCGAGACGAGAGAAGTGCCAGCAAATATACAAATCCGGACAACGATCCTCGTGGCCCATGGCGTCTTGGACCAATTTTCGCGGCAGAGGAAAGGCATGAGGGATTGATGTATACAATCACAACTCCGTCAGGGCGCAAGGTAAAACCGCCGCAAGGCAGCCATTGGCGAATGGTCGAAAGTGAGTTTTGGAGATTGGTCAAGGAAGGCAACATCACCTTTGGCAGCAAGGGAGACAACAATCCTGCTATCAAGCTATTTCTCAAAGAGGTTCAAGATGGTCTTGTGCCACGAACGTGGTGGCCCCACACAGAGGTCGGACACTCACAGGAAGCCAAACGCGAGATCCAAGCTCTCTTCCCAGGAATTATTCCGTTCGATACACCAAAGCCTGAAAGACTTCTCGAAAGAGTCATTAAAATGTCATCAAATGCTGGAGACTTAGTTCTTGATTCTTTCTCGGGCTCTGGCACTACCGGCGCGGTCGCTCATAAATTGGGCCGGAGATGGATTATGGTAGAGCTAGGCGAGCATTGCCACACGCATATCATCCCCCGAATGATAAAAGTGATCGAGGGGACGGATCAGGGCGGGATTTCGGAAACGGTGGGATGGAAAGGTGGCGGTGGTTTTCGGTATTACCGTCTGGCTCCTTCGTTGCTCAAGCAGGACAAGTGGGGAAATTGGGTGATACGAGAGGAGTACAACGCAACGATGCTGTCCGAAGCAGTCTGCAAGCTTGAGGGTTTCACATACGCACCGAGCGAGACGGTTTATTGGCAGCATGGACATTCGACAGAAACAGATTTCCTATACGTCACAACTCAATCGCTAAACCGGATGCAATTGGAGGCGATTGCCGAAGAGGTCGGACCGAACCGCTCACTTCTGGTCTGCTGTTCCGCATTTCGTTGCAAACCCGATGCCTTTGCCAACCTGACGCTTAAGAAGATTCCAAAGGCTGTCATGACCCGCTGCGAATGGGGGCGGGATGATTACAGCTTAAAGATTTCGAATCTTCCGATGGCTAAGGTCGTGATGAATTTCCGGGCAACAGACGGCAACAATGGCGAATCATCGTCGAATCGGAGCAAAAAGACTGCCAATACTGAGGACGATCTAGAATTACCCTTTGAGCAAGGGAAGAAGAAGTGAATCAGGTCCATGCGATCAGCGGGCGGCTCAGCCTCAGGGCTCCGCAGCGGAGATCCTTGGAGATCCTAGCCAACGTAGTGGACCTTATCCCGCTTACCAAAAATCGAGATCTGGCGACCGCACAGGCCAAGATTCATGAGGCCTATCCCTCCGTTACTGATTTTGAACGAGACTTTCCGTCTCTCTGCTTTGCCCTTGCGACAGGCGTGGGCAAAACGCGACTCATGGGGGCATTCATCAGCTATCTCCACTTGGCCAAGGGCATCCGTCACTTCTTTGTCCTGGCACCCAACCTCACCATTTACAACAAACTGATCGCGGACTTTACGCCTAATATGCCGAAGTATGTTTTCCACGGCATAGCTGAGTTCGCCACGCATCCTCCCGAGATCATTACCGGCGATAACTACGAAAACGGACGAGGGGTGCGGAAAGAGGCTGCTTTACCAGGGTTCGAGCGAGATGTCCATATCAACATCTTTAACATTTCCAAAATCAATTCCGAGGTCCGCGGCGGAAATGCACCCCGGATAAAGCGGCTTTCGGAATACATCGGCGAAAGCTATTTCTCGTATTTGTCCGGACTGAAGGATCTGGTCCTCCTGATGGATGAATCGCACCGTTATAGAGCCAGTGCCGGAGTCAAAGCTATCAACGAACTTAATCCGGTACTTGGACTTGAACTGACGGCAACTCCGCAGATTGAAAGCGGGAAAGTACCTCAACACTTCAAGAATGTAATTTACTCCTACCCACTTTCGGACGCTCTCAAAGACGGTTTTGTGAAGGAGCCGGCGGTCGCCACGCGAGAGAATTTTAATGCCGCCAACTATACGGAGGCTCAGCTCGAACGATTAAAACTTGAGGATGGAATTCGAATTCATGAGGATACCCGGGCAGAGCTTGAGGCCTACGCGCACCAAAGTGAGCGGCCGATTGTGAAGCCGTTTATGCTAGTGGTCGCACAAGATACAAAGCACGCGGAAGAATTGCTCGCGATGATCCGGTCTGACGACTTTTTCGGTGGCCGTTACAAAAACAGCGTCATCACCGTTCATTCCAATCAACGAGGGGATGAGGCGGACGAAACGGTCCAGAGATTGCTCGCCGTCGAAGACCCTCAAGAACCGACCGAGATAGTCATTCATGTTAATATGCTCAAAGAAGGTTGGGATGTGACGAACCTCTACACGATTGTCCCGCTAAGGGCCGCCAATTCACGCACGCTCGTCGAGCAATCTATCGGCCGTGGTTTGAGACTGCCCTACGGTAAACGAGTGGGAGTAAAAGCGGTCGACAGATTAACTATCGTGGCCCATGACCATTTTGAGGAGATCATCAATGAAGCCAATAACCCTGATTCGATTATTCGTGCCGGCGTTGTCATCGGTCGGGACATTCCTCTAACCCCTCGCCAAACGGTGGAGATCCAACCAGTGATCCTGCAACGCGTGATAGGTCCCGTAGCACGAACAGACGGCCAAGTTCCCGGGCTTTTTGATAATCCTGGTGAACGGGCGATTGCGATGGCGACGCTTTCAGCCATCGAAGATTTTCGAGGACTACCCTCTTCTTCCGAATTGCAATCTACGAAAGTGCTGGCGGATCTTGTCCGTGATGTTTCAGAACGAATGGCACAGGGGCAGGCTGCCTTACCAGGTCTAGGTGAGAAAGCCGACATTCCGAAGACAGTGGCTAAAACAGTTAAAGAATATACAGAGAGAATAATCGACATCCCGAGAATTGTTGTACAGCCCAAGGGAGAAGTAACGGGTCAGTATGCAGAATTTAATCTTGATTTGAAATCGATCCCTCGGTTTGAGCCCGTATCCCAAGAGATCTTGATTGAACACCTTCGGACGCATGAGCGCGAACGTCTTATGGGAGATGATCCGTTTGTTCGAGAGGATCGACTAGAGGATTATTTGGTTAATCGCCTGGTGGACTTCGATGATATTGACTATGAAGTGCATTCCGACCTACTCTATAAACTGGCCAGTACCGTGGTTAAGAATCTCCAATCATATTTGAAAGATGAAGCCGACATGGTGAATGTCCTTCAGTATCATCGAGACCGCTTAGGTCAGTGGATCCACGACCAGATGCAGAACCACTATGTGGAAAACCCGGTGGAATACGATATTAAAGTAAGTCAGGGATTCACCTCCCTTCGATCTTCGATGGTTACCTCGGAAGATCGCGCTGCAAGGGATTTCAGGCAGGTGGTCGAGAATCGCCAGTCTATTCGAGAGATTGTATTTACGGGTTTCCGGAGATGCCTTTATGACAAAATGAAATTTCAGTCCGATCCGGAACGGCGTTTTGCCGTTATTCTTGAAACCGACAGTATTGTTTTAAAATGGGTCAAACCACCGACCAACACTTTTAGAATCTATTATCGAGGCGACGCGGAATACGAACCGGACTTTGTGGTCGAAACCGACAAGGAAAAGCTCATTTGCGAAGTCAAAGACCGAACAGAAATGACGGATGAGTCCGTCCAAGCCAAGGCCAAAGCCGCTGTCCTTTGGTGCGAGCGCGCCTCACGCCATGCTAAAAAATACGATACCAAGCCTTGGCGCTATCTTCTAATCCCGGACAATGCAATCACCGCAAGCGCAACAATTGGCGCGTTAGCATCCGCATATACAATTCGCACAAATTGATTGGTTTGGCTTTTAACGATTTCTTATAACAAGCAGCAAGAAGATCATTCAGGAGACGAATGCATCATCATTTAGGTCACATATTCATCTCACACACCTCGGCAGATAAGCCTCTTGTTCGACAGTTGGCTGACCGACTTCGAACTGAGGGATTTCAGATATGGTTGGACGAGCGAGATATCCTGGTCGGTGATCCACTTGCAAAGAGGATCAGTGAAGCCCTGGCGAGCACAAGAGTTGTTTTGGTCGTCGTGTCATCGGCATCCATTCAATCCAAATGGTTACGATACGAACTCAATGTAGCAACAGAACGGATGGTTAAAGGGGAATGTAGAGTAATACCAATTGTTATCGACGAGACGCCACTGCCAGAGGAGGTTCGTGGCCTGCTTTATGCTGATTGTCGCCAATCGCTTAGCGATGGACTTCCGGCGATTCTGACAGCATTGCAATACGAGTCCAGGCAAGCTTCAATGGAACGGGCTTTCTGGTCACGCGCGGATACCTTAATCCATGAAGTCTTCGGTGGCACAGGTTCTGCATCAATCGGAAGTGAGTACAAATCACACGATTACGAATTTATCACGCTTCCGGTTCAGGACGAAAACGGTGATGATATGAATGTCTTTTATGATGTTGTTCCCAACTACTTGGCATCACCCAATCCACTGACAGAAATCTGGTGGAAGGAATACGTCAATGCGACTCAAGAAATGCCTGAGGCTCTTTCTCTCGTTGTAACAGAGCGCTCCGTAGAATTCCCGCTCGATGCATATCATCCCACAAATAATCACGTGGGTGTCAGACGATTACGGCATACGAGCATTGATTTGTTGTATCGGCAAGTCGTTTTCGTCAATCTTGCCAAGACTGCCAACGAAGCGGATCAAAAGCAGGCTCTAGTTTCTTCTCGTGAATTACTTATGCAATGTGCAGAGATCATTCCAGAGGAGATTCAAAGATTTAGGGATCGTCATGCACGCCGAGAAACAGAAAGTGCTTAAACGTTTTGGCTCAACGGTTCGATTAGTTCCGGGGAATCGTTCTTCGCGGAGTTGAGCTTCGGTGAGACCGGATAATAATCCATGTCAGCAGCCGGCGACGGCGCGAGGCAATCGACGTAGTTGTATTGCCTTGCGGATCGGTTGAGCCAGATCGTTTCTTTGGCGGATGGAATGATGATGGGCTGCCGGTGGTGGATTTTCTTAGCCAATTCATTGGCTTCCGTAGTGATGACGGCGAAGTAATACTCCGGCTGACCGTTGGGACGCATTTTTTGATTATAGACGCCGCCCAAACCCATCTGGTCGTCGTCTTTTAGTACAAATCGGTAGGGTGCCTTAGCTTTCCACTCATAGTAGCCGTCCACGGGTACGAGACATCGGCTTTTTTGCAGCATCTTGTTGAAAAATTCTTTTCCCAAGACGGTCTCGGAGCGAAGATTGTTTAATGGGCTGCTTTTGGGTTGTTTGGACCAAGATCCCGCCAAGTCCCACTTCATGAGGCGCAGTTTTCGCCGTCCATCGTCATCCGAGTAGACGATCAGCGCGTCCTCGGAGGGGGGGATGTTATAGCGCGGCTTGACCACGATTTCCTCGGCCAGTTCTGCCTGAAAGCGTTTCAAGATTTCCTTTAAATCCTTCGCCTGTGAAAATCGTCCGCACATGGAGTCATTATAACCCTTCTGACGAGACCCTTGAAAGGTCATACAAGCGTATGATACAAAGGGGCGTGACCCCGCACTCCCTCCTTTCCGTTGTTCCGCTGCCGCCGCGTCCTGGGCTCTATCTCATTCTTGGGCCGCAGGACCTGATTCCTTGGGCTTTGCAGACGATGACCCTCGCTTTTTCTCCTAAGCCGATTATTTGGATCGACGCTGCCAACCGCTTTAATGCCCATTGGGTGTCCATTGTCGCCCGGTCGGTTTACAAAGATCCGGCGATGGTTCTCTCATCTTTTCATGTGGCGCGGCCGTTTACGGCTTATCAGCTCGAAGCCATGATGACGCAGAAGGTTTTGTCTGCCGCGCACCGGTATCAGGCATTTTTTTCCGTCATCGCTGATCCCTTAAGCCTCTATGAAGGGGCCGAAGGGCGAGATACCCAGGTCCGGCAATCGTTCCGCCGCTTTATTGAGGGCGTGCGCAATGCAGCCACGCGAGTCCCTTTGGTGATGCTGATCCCGGAACCGGCTCCGCAGAATTATTTTCCTGCGCTTCTGGCCGAGGCGACATGGCGAAGGCGGTTGCAAGTGGTGAATCACAATCAGCAGCTCGTTGAGGCATGAGGTATGGGACGCACGCTCGCCACAGTCGTACAACTTATTGAAGCCGAGGAACACGTCTGGCAAGCGTTCCGGCGCGCGCTCCGCACGGAAGACCGAGAAGCCTTCGACCGATTATGGCGGCACGTGCGATTCCATGCCGTGCCGGCCTCGATGGCCAACCGCCCCGTGCCGTTTGAAGCGCTTTTGATGGCGATGCTTGTTGGAATGGCTAAAGAAATTAGTGACCTTCGACTGAAAGCTCCGCAACCTTAGTTCTCTCAGGCGGTCCCATGCACATCACTGGCTGGATTTTTGACGCCTATCTTATAGGTGAAGGCATTTCTCTTTGGGTTCTTGATGAAGAGGGGAAAATGCACGCGCTTCTCGATCCGTGGCGGCCGCGTCTGTTTGCTCAAGAGGGTCCGAAGCTGGCGGGGTTTCTCTCCCGCAACCGCATTCCGATTACCCAATATCCGACGACACGGTTGGATTTTTTCACGCACCAACCGCTCTGTGTTCGGGAAATCCGCGTCAATAATCCGCTCCAATACAACGATTTCGTCAATAAAATCCAAGAAGTCGAAAATCTCGAACTGTTCAACTGCGACATTCATCCGGTCCAAGCCTACCACTATGAACGCGGCCATTTCCCGCTCGCCAAAGGTGAATTCGATACGGGGTCCGATGGAATCTTGCGCGCCTGGACGCTGCAGGATTCGCCGTGGGAATTGGACTATGCGTGGCCTCCTCTGCGATTCGCGTATTTATCCCTGGATCATGCCAACGATCCGAACCACGCGCGGAGCGGATCGCTCATCTTCACGTTGGGCGATAAGCCTGGGATTGGCACGAGTTATCTGTTGGAAGAAACCGATCCGGCAGGTCTCATTGAAACCCTGAATCGGCACATCCAAATGTGGGACCCCGATGTGATCCTTTCGGACTGGGGGGATAGCTTTATACTTCCTCGCCTTCAGATGCTCTCGGAGAAGTGCGGCATCCCTCTGAATCTCTCCCGCGATCCTCTCCGGAGTGTGGCCGGTCGCGCGTCGCGGAGTTTCTTTACCTATGGCCGCACGATCTATCAGGGCGGAGCGCAGTATCTCTTCGGGCGATGGCATCTCGATATGCAAAACAGCTTTACGCTGGGAGCGACCGGATTAGACGGGCTCTTTGAAATTGCCAGGATCGCCAAGCTCCCGGTTCAGCGGGCCGCGCGCTGTACTATCGGCACATCCCTCAGTTCGATGCAGCTGGATATTGCGGAACAAGACGGTGTCCTCGTTCCCCTACATAAGCAGCAGACCGAGGATTTTCGGGATGGATTGAGCCTGCTCGCGGCGGATAAGGGGGGAATTGTTTATGTGCCGGAGTTGGGCTGGCATGAGGATGTAGCCGAGGTGGATTTTGTTTCCATGTATCCGGCCATCATGGTCAAGTACAACGTCTCGCCTGAAACGGTCAACTGCGAATGCTGTCCGGAAAACCGCGTTCCAGAGATCGGCCACCATCTTTGCACCCGGAGGCGCGGGCTTGTGCCGCGCGTGTTGGAAAAGATTTTGTTCAAGCGCGGAGAGTACAAGCGGCTGGCCAAAACTGTGCCGGACCATCACTTGCGCGACATTTACAAACGCCGTTACACCGCGCATAAGTGGGCGCTTGTCACCTGCTTCGGCTACCTCGGATTTAAAAATGCGCGCTTCGGGAAGATCGAGGCCCATGAGTGTGTGAGCGCTTACGGGCGGGAAGTCTTGCTCCGGGCCAAGGACATCGCGGAGGCGGACGGCTACCATATGCTGCATGCGATCGTGGACTCCATGTGGGTGAAGAGACCAGGGGCGACGCAGGCCGACTACCAGGCACTCGTACAGAAGATCAGCCGCGTCATCGGCTTTCCCTTAGGTCTTGAAGGGGTGTACAAATGGCTCCGCTTCTGTCCCTCCAAGAAAGACCCGAAGCTCGGAGTCCCCAACCGCTACTTCGGCTGCTTCGAGACCGGTGAACTCAAAGTAAGAGGCATCGAGCTGCGCCGGCAGGACACGCCGCCTTTCTTCAAAGACTTCCAGCAGGAGTTGTTGGACTGCCTGACGCACGCTCACGATCTGGCGGGATGCAAGTCGCGCGTGGGGGAGCTTAAAGAAATACATGAAGCCTACCGTGACCGGATTCAAACGGGTCAAGTGAGCCTGGACCGATTGGCCTTTACGTCCTCCTTAAGCAAAGAACCCAGCCAGTATGTCCATGATACCTACAGCTCGATTGCCGCCCGCCAACTCGCCGCGGCCGGGGTCACGCTCCATGCCGGAGAGACCATCCAATACGTGATCACCTCTTCCAAAGATAAGGTCAAGGACTGGCGGGTGATGCCGCTCGTCTTGGCCATCAACTACGGGGAGTACGATCCCGGGAAGTACCTTGAGCTCCTGGACTTGGCCTATGCCTCTATTACGGAAGGCCTTCTCCCCCACGGGGAGAAAACCTTTCCCCGCCAGGGGCGCCGGGTCCGGAGCCAGGGGTACCGCCAAGACTTTTTGCCATTCCTTGCCTGACGTTTCTTAATCCAACACCCTCTCCCAACTAAGCCACTCCACCCCTGCTCAAAAAACTTTTGGGCACTCTCCGACTCTAACTTATGAACACCCAAATGACTCAAATTTTGGCAATCAGGGCGTGGCAGGATAGGGGTTTGTGGCTACAAACCCCCGGCGCGGCCCTGCGGTCCGCGTCCTGCCGCCCTGATTGCCGATCCCCCAGGAGGGAAAAAGAAAATGAAGAACGCATCCGAAAGGTTCATTCGCTCGGCCCATGTGCGCCTTGATCAGGCAGAAGACTCAAGGTTCCAAGAGGTGGTCGAACACTTACAGACCTCACGCTCGCAGTTGTTGCGCAAGATGATTCGGGAGCAGATTGGGGAGGGGCCGGACCTGCTTCCCCAAGAGTTCAAAGTCTTGGATGAAGCCGTCTATCAGGTGGCCGCCATCGGCCGCAACCTCAATCAATTGCTCCGGGCGATCCATGCCGGCCAGGTCCAAGCGGTCCCACAGCACCAAGCATTGATGGGGGAAATCTTAAGCCGGATTGAGTCCTTGAAGAAGGACATCCTTGTTGTGATCGAGCGTTCGCGCAACCGGACGGTGAGGCGTGAACCGTAGACCGGGCCAGGATCAAGCCCTCGATTTCGGCCGGTCGCGCCGGGTTCGGGGACGCGGGCCGGATGTCCGGCTGCCTCTGGCGGAACGGCTGCGGGCCGCGCGGCGGGTTCCTCAGGCCGTGGTCAAGGTCGTGAGTTTCGCGCGTGGCGAAAAACGCTTTCGCGAATTGATGGCCTACATCAGCCAGGTCGGGTCGCTGCCGCTCGAAACGGAAACCGGGGACTTGGTGAAGTCCTTGGAAGAACAAAAAGAGCTAGCCGCCCTTTGGGCCGCGAGCTTTGACAAGCGTAAGAACAGCCGCGATGCGGCGCATATTGTTTTCTCCATGCCGCCGGGGTCCAGTCCCGAAGCCCTACGCAAAGCGGTCCGCACCGTACTCACCGGCCACTTTGCCGGCCACCGGTCGGTCTTTGCGATTCATGAGGACCGCAAGCATCCCCATGCGCATGCCGTGATTCAGATGCGGGGCCGGGAAAAGAAATTGGAATTAAAGAAAGCGGATCTCCACCGGCTCCGCGAGGTGTTTGCGGAAGCCGCGCGGAAGCAGGGCGTCATGCTGGCGGCTTCGCCGCGAGCGGCGCGCGGGGTCGGGCGCAAAGCCGTGCGGCGACCCGTTTACCAACTGCGGGCCAAAGGGATTGTTCCCCGAGTCCATGAAGAGGCCGCGCGCGAATTCTTGGAAGAAACGAAACGCGGCAATCTGCAAGAGAAGCCTTGGGAGAAAGCCATCCGGCTTCGCCATGACCTGGAAAAGCGGACGTACCTGGAAGAAGCCCAAAAGTTACGGATGGCTTCGGCCAAGGGAGACGCGAAAAGCCGGGACGCCTTTTTAAAGGCGGCCGGAGAACTCGAACTCTTTGCCCGCACCATGCCTACCCCTAGAACGCGCCGGATGTCCTGGCTGGAGAAATTCCGAAAGGCCGCCGGGTTGATATCGCCGGAGCACGGTAAGGAAAAGGACTCCGGCCCAGAGCGCTGAAGACGTTTTGCCCGCCCGTGTCGCTTGACTCCCCATTTCGGAATTTCTCCGTCTGAGAAAAAAACTTTTGGACCCCCAGTGGCTCTATATATATGAACCCGAACCGTGCCCCAAGGAGAAAAAGATGCCTGAGATGGACATTGCCGGACGAAAAATCAACTACCGAAACGTGGGCGAGCTCAAGACGAAGCTGATCGAACTCTTGGAAGAGATCCGCCGCAAGCGGATTTCCATGGGGCAAGCCTACGAAACCCTTCGCAAGAACGAAGAGAGTATCCGGCGGCTCTTAGGCGGAAGCGTGCAGACGGAAGCCAATGGTCCGGTGAAGGACGCCCGATGAGCGCCGTAACTTCTTTTGGCTCTTATGCGGGCGCACCCGCGGTTCAAAAGGAGCTTTCCATGAATAGAAAAATGATTTTTCTCACCATGGCGTTAGCCTTCGTCGTTTGTTTCTACGCCGTTCCGGCCTTTGCTGATGGGGGAGGCCTGCCTTGGGAGACTCCGTTCCAGGTAATTGTCAATGCGTTAAACGGTTCCACCGGCACGCTCATGTCCATTCTGGCCGTCATGGTTGTGGGAGTCTTGGCGCTCGCGGGTCGGGTTTCTTGGGCTCATGCGGGCGCGGTTCTCTTCGGCATTGTTTGCATCTTCGGCGCGGCCCGCATTGTGGGGATTTTTAATGGATAAAACGAATCCCACCGATCCGCTTTTTCTGGGGCTTACGCGACCCGCGATGGTTTGGGGCGTGCCCCAGCCGTTCTTTGTGGTGAATGGGATGGCGTCGATGATTGCGTTTCTGGCGTCCAACTCATTTCTTCCGCTGTTGGTTGGCGCGCCGGTGATCCATGCGCTGGGATATCTGGCTTGCTTAAAAGAGGTCCGCATCTTCGATCTCTGGATGACCAAGGCCAGATTTCTGCGCTGCATGAACCGGCGCTATTGGGGAGCCAACAGTTACGACCCCTTCCTATGATCCCGCTCTTCGAATCGACGCCCGCGAGAGCGGGCCTGGCCAAGTCCGAAATTCCGGTGCGCGATTTTATTCCTTACGCGTGTCTCTATAACGACGAAACGCTTCTGACCAAAAACGGGCAGCTCATCCAAATTCTCCATTTGAACGGGTTCTCTTTTGAGAGCGCGGACGGCGAAGACATCGAAGTAAAGAAACGCCTGCGCAACGTGCTGTTAAAGTCCATCGCCGGCAACGACTACGCGCTGTGGTTTCACACGGTGCGAAAGCGGCAGCCGACATTTCCCTCGGGCTCATTCGATCCGGGGTTTGCCGACGACCTGAACAAACGCTGGAAGGCGAAGAACAAAGGGCGACAGCTTTTTGAAAACAACCTCTACATTTCCATCGTCCGACGAGGGTCGCGGACGGCCTGGAACGGTTTGGAAAGACTCTTGCATCCACTCTCTCATGGAAAGGATCAAGAGGACCGCTCAGCGACTTTGGCGGTTGCTTGCCAGGACTTGACCGACATCACTCGCCGCTTTCAAACGGCTCTCGCCGATTATGGCCCGCACATTTTGACTAGCCAGAAGACGGCGGGGGGAAGTCTCTCGGAGCCTTTGGCCTTTCTCGCGCGGCTCATCAATCTCGAAGAACGACCCATCCTCGTTCCCACCATGGACCTGTCGCGCTACCTGGCTTATAAGCGGCTCTTTTTTGGAGAAAACGCCATCGAATGCCGTGGCACGCGGGGCTCCCGATTCACGGCGGCGGTCTCAATTAAAGAATATGCCTCGGAAACCGGCGCGGGGATGTTGGACGGATTTTTTCATCTGCCCTTTGAGTTTGTGATCACGCAATCCTTTGTGTTCAGCCACCGGCAGGAAGCGCTCATGCAAATGCAGACCCAGCAGCGGCGCATGCAGCAGGCGAAGGATTTGGCTGTCTCCCAGACAGAAGAAATCGATGACGCGCTGGATGACGCCATGTCCGGAGCCATCGCCTTTGGCGAACATCACTTGACGGTCCAGCCCATCGTTGGGTCTCTGCAGCAGCTGGAGGATGCCGTGGCGCGCATCGAATCCGAGCTGATGAATGTCGGCATTATTGGCGTCCGCGAAGACCTCAATATGGAA
>Ga0206978_1145_pt1 | contig 15516 bp, 14 predicted proteins | sample Alteio_BWMinCont_21_FD_153477 | JGI IMG/M metagenome (GOLD analysis project Ga0206978, IMG submission 153477) | Enriched cells from forest soil in Barre Woods Harvard Forest LTER site, Petersham, Massachusetts, United States -... | ecosystem: Environmental > Terrestrial > Soil > Temperate forest >...
TGGTGCACCACGATCTTTGGGACTATGACGTGGCGTCGCAGCCGACCTTGTTTACGTGGAAGGATGGGACGCCAGCCATCGCGATTACTACCAAGATGGGGCGCGTTTTTGTGTTGAACCGGTTGACTGGCGCGCCACTTCTACCCGTTGAAGAACGGGCGGTTCTCAAGAGCGACATTCCCGGAGAAGAGTCGTGGCCGACGCAGCCTGTGTCGACCATTTCGCTCGTGCCAGAGAAGTTGTCGGTCGACGATGCTTGGGGCAAGGACGACAAGGAGAAGCAGTGGTGCGCGGAGCAAATTAAAGCTGCACGCTCAGGAGATATTTTCACGCCACCTAGTGTGCAAGGGACGCTGGTGTTCCCCAGCAACGTGGGCGGAGTGAATTGGGGCAGCGCGGCTTACGATCCGCAACGGCATTTGCTGTTTGTGGATACGAACCGGTTGCCGATTTTGGTGAGGATGATTCCGCGGGCGGATTTCGATGCAGCGCGGAAAAACGCTACCGATTCCGACCGACTGCATGGCGAGTTCGCACGGCAGACTGGGGCGCCGTATGCAATGTTTCGCACACCTTTGCTTTCGCCGAGCGGGCTGCCCTGCAATACGCCGCCGTGGGGAACCGTTGCGGCGGTCGATTTGTTTGAAGGGAAAAAAGTTTGGGATGTGCCGCTGGGGAGTTTTATTCCGGGCATGAATACCGGAACGATTACTTTGGGCGGGCCGATGGCTACGGCGGGGGGCATTGTATTTACGTCGGCGGCGATGGACGACTTCCCGCGCGCTTTTGATTCGGAGACAGGGAAGGAAATTTGGAAATATCAGCTTCCGGCTGGCGGGCAGGCTACTCCGATGACGTATAGCATCGGCGGGAAGCAATATATAGTGATTGCGGCTGGTGGACACGGCAAGCTTGGAACGAAGCAGGGCGATTATGTCTTGGCGTTCAGCTTGCCTTGAGCACGCGAAAGCGATGGAAGGAAGTTGGAGATTTTATATCTACAAGGAGAATCTCGATGGAATGGGAAAAACCGGAGTTCGTTGAGATATCGCTGGCGTGCGAGGTCAGCGGCTACGCGAATGCGGAACTGAATGAGGCTCTTGTGCAAGCACAAGCCAACACAAGGCCCGCAAACGATGAGAAATAGAACTCGGTTTGCCAGCGGGAAGCCTCTCTCCCTGGCAGCTGTCTTCCTGCTCGCATGTACGATTATCTCGGCCCAACACACCGCTGACGAAGACTGGCCTTACTATGGCCACGACTCTGGCGGAATGCGCTACTCGAAGCTTTCGCAGATCAATCGCAGCAACGTGGCCAAGCTGAAAATCGCATGGATGTATCACACCGGCGACACTTCAGACGGGACTGTGTACCCACGCAAGAGCGAATTTGAATCGACACCGATTCTTGTCGATGGGACTCTTTACCTGACAACAGCTTTTAACCGTGTTGTCGCTCTCGATCCCACAAGCGGCAGAGAGCGCTGGGCTTTCGATCCGAAGATCAACCTAAGTGGGAAGTATTCCGAAGGATTGATGAATCGGGGGGTTTCCACATGGCTAGACAGCCAGCGAAAACCGGGCGCCGAATGCCGGAGGAGAATCTTTCTCGCCACCATCGACGCTCGTTTAATCAGCCTTGACGCCGTTTCTGGCAAACCGTGCAGTGACTTCGGTGATAAAGGTGAAGTTAATTTGACGAGCGGGATCACCCATATCATTCGCCAGGGAGAGTATGAGGAAACCTCTCCACCTGCCATTGTGGATGATCTGGTCGTGGTCGGGTCCTCTATTGCGGACAATGATCGCGTAGATAGTCCGAGCGGAGTGGTTCGCGCCTTCGACGCGCGAACTGGCAAGCTGAGTTGGAAATGGGATCCGATACCAGCGAGCCTGGCTCCGACGGGAGCGGGCAACGCGTGGTCCGTCATCTCCGTTGATGAAGCGCGAGATCTTGTCTTTGTGCCGACTGGCGCTCCGAGCCCGGACTACCATGGCGCGAAGCGTCCTGGCGACGATAAGTGGGCAAATTCGGTGGTGGCGCTGCGCGGTAAAGATGGCAGCTTCGTCTGGGGATTCCAACTAGTGCATCACGATCTTTGGGATTACGACACCGCCTCGCAGCCGCTGCTGGCTACTTTACATAGAAACGGATCAGACGTGCCGGTGGTGATTCAAGGGAATAAGACCGGCAATCTTTTTGTTCTGCAGCGTGAAACTGGTATTCCCGTGTTCAAGGTGGAGGAAAGGGCGGTTCCTCAGAGCGGCGCTGACGAGGAAACGACCTCTCCTACGCAACCTTTCCCGATTGCTCCACCACCACTGGCGCGTCAACAGATCTCCGACAAAGATATCTGGGGCACCTCGGATGCCGAGCGAACCGCGTGCGGGGAGCGTTTCGCGCATTTGCGATCGGACGGAATGTTCACTCCGCCAAGCGTTGACGGTATTGTCGCCTTTCCCGGCAATCTTGGTGGCATGAATTGGAGCGGCGGAGCGTTCGACCCGCAGCGTCAGCTTTTCGTGACGAATGTCAACAATCTCGCTATGGAAGTTCACTTAATTCCACGTGACCAATACCTTCCACAAGAGCAGGCAGCGGAAGCTGGCAAATTCCGCGGGGACGTCTCTCCCCAGCACGGTACCCCTTACGGAATGAGCCGGCAGTCATTTCGGTCCCCTGGTGGCTTTCCTTGCCTTCGGCCGCCGTGGGGCGAACTCGTTGCGGTCGATCTTGCCAATGGGACGATCCGATGGCGAGTTCCGCTGGGAGCGGCTGTTAAATTGGGGGGGAAGACAATCCCGGTTGCGGGCACTCCGAATCTGGGAGGGCCGATCCTCACGGCTGGAGGACTCATCTTCATCGGCGCGGCGATGGATGATTACATTCGTGCATTCGATGTGGACAGTGGGGAGGAACTTTGGAAGGAACAGTTGCCAGCGGGAGGTCAGGCAACTCCCATGACGTACCAGCAGAACGGAAGGCAGTACGTAGTTATTGCGGCTGGCGGGCATGGAAAGTTAGGCACTACTCTTGGTGATTCGCTCGTGGCCTTCACGCTGCCGTAAAAGCACGGGAATACAGATACACGAGGTGACTGTGATGCTTTTGGCAAAACGCCGATGACCAAGGCTTCTCTTCAGCAGCCCACGACTGGATCCAGAGATAGGTCATTCTTGGCGAATGGCATGCTGATTGTTATTGCCATAGCTTTCGCAAAATTTGTTTTTCATTGCTACTTTAACAACCAGTACGGATATTTCCGCGATGAATTCGATTACATGGCTTGTGGGAATCATCTGGCTTGGGGATATGTCGATCAGCCGCCGCTGATTCCCTTTTTGATTCATATCTGCCGCGCGATTTTGGGAGACTCGCTGCGGAGCATTCGCTTTATCCCGGCGGTGGCTTCTTCCCTGCTAATCGTGCAGACAGCCGTCCTTGCGCGCGAATTCGGTGGTCGCCGCTACGCTATGCTATTGAGCGCCATCGCTGCCGTCATCGCGCCGCAGTATCTCTCCAACGGAAGCCTGCTTGGGACCAACTGCCTGGAACCCAATTTGTGGATGGGATGCGCCTATTTCGCGATTCTCGCCATCAAGCGAGACGATCCTCGTTACTGGCTCTGGTTCGGGGTGGTCGCGGGAATCGGCTTGCAGGAGAAGTATTCCATCGCTGTCTTCGGATTCGGCATGGTCGTCGGCCTTCTCTTGACGCCGCAGCGGCGGGTGTTTCTGAATCCGTGGATTTGGCTCGGCGGCCTCTCAGCGTTCCTGATTTTCCTGCCGAACCTGCTCTGGAATATTCACAATCAGTGGCCATTTGTCCAGTTGATGCACAACATTCGCGCAGATGGGCGCGATGTGGTGCTGCCTTTGCCGCAATTTTTCTTGCAGCAGATGCTGCTGATTGACCCTATTACCGCTCCGATCTGGATCAGGGGATTGATTGCGATCTTCTTCTCGCCAGGGCTGAAACCGTACCGCGTGCTTGGATGGGCCTATCTGGTCTCCTTTACGGTTTTCTTTGTTCTACATGGTAAGAATTATTATTTGTCTCCGATTTATCCGATGTTGCTAGCCGCCGGAGCGGTGACGATCGAGGCGTTGATCGAGCGCAGAAAAATTGCAAGCGCTGAGGTGAAGAGTCTCCCCATCGGCCCGAACCGGCTGCTTTGGCTGAAGCCCATCATTATTATTCTCTTGCTGGCCAGCGGCGCGCACCTCGCTCCGCTGGTCGTGCCAATTCTTTCGCCAGACAAGCTCCTTGCTTACATGAAGTATTTGCCGATGAAACCTCCGGTGATGGAGCATGGCCACGAACGGGCGCCTTTGCCGCAGTGGTACGCAGATCAGTTTGGCTGGGAAGAGATTGTGGCGGAGACGGCGAAAGCTTATAGCCAGCTCACGCCGGCCGAGCGGCCGGGTTGCGGGATATTTGCGCAGGATTATGGACAGGCTGGGGCGATTGATTTTTTTGGTCCGAGGTATGGATTGCCCCCGGCGCTTAGCGGGCACCAGACCTATTATCTTTGGGGACCGCGGGGTTATTCTGGGAATTGTCTGGTGGTGCTGGACGACAAGCGGGAACGGCTTGAGGAGTTGTTTGAGCATGTGGAGTATGTGGGAACATCGGCGGACAATCCGTATGCGTTGGAGAAGTTGATTCCGGTTTATATTTGCCGGGGCGCGAAGTTTGGGTCATTGGAAAAGATTTGGCCGCAGGTGAAGAGATGGAGATAGGCGGCGGTTCGACGGCGTGGCTGGCGCCTCGGTAACAGGGGCACAGCGATGATGTACCCCTACAACGGAATACGCTAGCCTGCCAGAAAGGAATTAGAACATGGACTGGAATAAGGCCATCCAGTATGCGCAGGTGGTGAACGCGGCGTATGACGTGTTCGCGGGAAAAGTACCTGTTACGCCCGGTTATGATGTGGTTGCTACAATTTATGCCAACGATTTGGCGACGGACTTGAATCCGGAGCGGGGCAATACGCGAGTGAAGATGGGATTGATCCTGCAGGCGCCGGACAGCGGCGAAGCGGTCGTGGCGATCCGCGGAACGGAGGGGATCAAGGAATGGGTGCAAGACGCGCAATTTTTGGATGAAGAGTTCACGTTTGTGGCAGGAGCGGGGCGCTCGGAAGACGGATTCACGGACATGTACAGATCGATGACCGTGGAGGAAGGAGCGGGCGCGCCGACCGTTGTGAAATTTCTCGGGGCCTTTGCGTGGAAACGGGCTGTGAGTTCACTGACGATCTGCGGGCACAGTCTCGGGGGAGCGATTGCGACTTTGGTGGCGCTGGATGTGGCGGCGAACACGGCGGCCCCGTTCAACAATCCTACCGTCTATACCTATGCTAGCCCGCGGACGGGAAACCACGATTTTGCGGTGAAGTATCACCAGACGGTCTCGACGACCTACCGATTCGTAGACACCGTGGATCTGGTACCAAAGTTGCCGGGAATTTTTCCTTACCGGCACGTCACGGATGCGATTTTGCTGGATTCGTTGACATTGATTCCGCCGAGGGTGCGGCTGCAGCCGAATCCATTGTGCTGGCACATTCTGTCGAGCTATTTGTACTTGATGTCCTTATATTCGGGCGGAGCAGTGCTGAATCCGGAAGCGGAATGCGCGCCGGTAGGCGTCATCGAAGATATCCTCGGAAAAATCGAGACGGAGTTGAACGATCAGAAGAGTATCGCGGACATGTTTACTGCATCGCCTAGCAGGAATATTGTCCTTAAAAATATCCCAGCCGCCGAACGTAAGATCCTTCAAGTCCGCCAGCGGCACAAACTTCTTGACCAGCGGGGACCGTCCCTCCGTGCGCTTGCCAAGACGAATGGTGCCCAATTGTGTGAGCGAACCGACCGGCTGCGATTTGCCTTTACGGACCAATTCCACTCCGGCCATAAAAGTAGTGCTGACGGCGCCCATGCCAGGAATAAGTATTCCGAGTTTTCCCTTCGGCGGCGCAATTTTCCCAGGCTTTTCCATGCAACTCCTCGATGACAGAGATTTGCAAACACCAGCGCAGGCAGCAGATAGCTATCGTCTGCCCAGACAAACCAGTAATGATGAGCGAAGAACGCAGGATTTGCAAATCGGGTCGGCTCATCCGCAAAAAAAAGCAGAGTGCCCGATGCGCTGAGGGAGAAAATTGGCTCCAGAAGAGGCTCAGTGAGTCAGACGACGCAGCAACAAAACGCAATCCCATTTACGCCCGTCGGCGGCAGGAACTTCCATATTCAAGCCACTACCGCATGCACGGCATTCTTGGCCGCCGGTTTGCTTTCTTCCGAGCCCACCGTGAAATAAAACGTCGCGCCAAATCCCGGCTCCGAATCCACCCAGATTCGTCCTGCGTGTTTGTGAATGATCCGCTGCACGGTTGCAAGGCCGATTCCCGTTCCCTCGTAATCCTTCTCGCGATGAAGCCGCTGAAAGGGCGCGAAGAGCTTGTCGGCAAATTTCATGTCGAATCCAGCGCCATTGTCCCGCACGAGAATGGCTTGTTTGCCGTCTATGATTTTGCTGCTGATCTCGATCGACGCGTGCTCCCGTTTTCGCGTGTACTTGACGGCATTCGACAGCAGATTGACGAGCACTTGCCGCATCAGCCCGTAGTCACACTTAAGGAACGGCAGAGGGCCGACTTTCCATGCGATCCCCCGTTCCTTCGTCTCGTCCTTGAATCCTTTTAAGACTTCGTCAACCAGCGTGTTCAGCCCCACGTCTCGAACTTTTAACCCTTGCCGGCTTACTTTCGCCAACTTGAGCAGATCCTCTATCAGCGCCGACATCCGCATGACCCCGTCCTTGATGTTGCGCAGATACCTTTGTCCTTGTTCATCGAGATGCGATTCGTAATTGTCCAGCAGCAGACTGGAAAAACCATGCAGCTGAGTCAGAGGAGCGCGTAAATCGTGCGATACCGAATAAGAGAAGGCTTCGAGCTCCGCATTGGTCGCCTCCAGTTCCGTCGTGCGCTCTTTGATCCGCTGTTCCAGTTCTTCATTCAGTTTGCGGAATTTCTGTTCCAGTCGCTCGCGCTCGATGGCATGCACGATCGACCGGGTCAGATTATTTCCGCTTGCGTCGGACTTGGAGAGGAAGTCTTGCGCGCCTTCTTGCACCAGCTTCAGTGCCAGACTCTGATCGTTCTGCCCCGTGAGTACGATAATTGCTACGCCCCGCGCCTGCGGTCTTGCCTTGAGGAATGTATCGAACCCAAAGCTGTCTGGAAGCGCCAAATCAAGCAGCATGGCGTCGACACCCCCGGCGCCCAGACGCTCAAGTCCGGTTGCCAGCGTGTCAACAATCTCCAAATCGAAGGGTTGATGAGCAGACTCGGCGAGTGACTCCCGAATCATCCGCGCGTCCCCGGGATTGTCTTCGATCAGCAGAACCTTGATTCGTTTCGATTTCATGTCTCTTGGTTCCCCATCTTTTTACTCACGGGGAATCATCGGCAAGAGAAACTCCTGCAGTCTTGCGCTCTCCTCGACAGGCAGCCGGTCCAAATGAATCCCCATTTGATTCCCGCCTAGAACCCGCACCACCGAACCCGCGCCTACCACCGGCTTCATCTTTTGCGTCAGTTCCATGCTTACCTGCACGGACGTCCCTGCAGGCACAGTCCGCGGGGCCTTCACTAGTATTCCATCCAAGCTCACGTCGACCGTTTCGCACCAGATCTCCTCGAATCCAAATCGCAGCCGTACCTTGGAGAGCAACGGAACACGCCGTGTTTGGCGCTTCTCATGATCCATTCGTCCTTGCGTGGCCCGGATGAGCTTCAAGAGACGCTCTCTGTCGACGGGTTTGTAAAGAAAGAAGCTTGCTCCGGCCGCAAATCCTTGAGACATGGCGCTCGGTCGCAGGTCGTCGCTCAGCAGGATGATTGGCGTTGTCCGGTTGGACCCGGCTCGTCGCATCTCCCGAGATAATTCAATTCCGTCGGGAGATCCCATGTGCAAATCGAAAAACACCATGTCGAATTTGCCTTCTTCGAGGAATGTTACGGCCTGGCCGCTGTTCGTCAACGTCAGGGCATCCACACCGGCGGCGTACAATACTTTTTGGATTAGCTCACATGTCGCTGCTTCGTCGTCCACAACAAGAGCTCGCCTTTGCATCTCACTCCCCTGGTTCTGGCCACCGAGTCGCATCCGGCTTCAAATCCCTCGCTGCGAAGCTTGACTTCGCATCGTCCCGGATGCGCGGCCTCAGCCCACTGCAGGTATCTCTGCGCGCGAAACCTCATAGCAATCAAACTGCACGCCCACTCCCAACTTACCTCGCGCTGAGTCGACGCGTTCCACTCGTACGACGTGCCCCGTGCATCGCCATTCCGTGGACGGCTCGTCCGTGATTTCCTCCGGCATGTGCAAGAGGATCTCCACCGTTTCACCTTCGCGGATCGCCGAATTTGTTGCGAAGTACACGCCGTTCTGCGAAAGATTGAGCGACTCCGCGCTCTCTTCAGGCTGTGCCGATTTCCAGATGCGTAAGCGCAAAGGAGTCTTCAAACACAGGCGACGAGACAAACGACGGTCTAAACTCGTGATTTTCATTGTTGTCTCCGTGCACCAGGGCTAGGAGTGGCACAGTTGTGACCTACAAAGGGAGCATTACGGTGGCCATCGGCATGCCCCTTTTCGTTATAAATCTCAAGGCGCCACGTGCGTCATGCGAGCTTCGCGGCTGCCTCCCAACGGAAACAAGCGGCATATCGGCGGTAAGCCGTCTACACCGGCTTTTGGTCAGCAGCACTCTCTCCGCTAAGTTCCGTGGCTGGTCCGCCAAAAGTGAGATATAGAATCGACACCTATAAGGCCCTAATGTGTGGGGTTTCACGCAGATTCAGGAAATCAACGTTTTACGGAATATCCTGACGTCGGTTCAGGGAGCTCCGCCTCAGCAGGTCGCGTCACAAGGAAGCAATTTGATGGGACACAATTCAGCCTTGGTGAGCCCTATATCACTTCTTGTCTTCTCTGCGGGCACTGCAATTTTTGGTTCGTTCACTTTCCCAATACAGGAAGCGTGCCAGATTGGGAAAGATGAAGAAGGAATTGAGCTCCATTCGACTGTACCTTCTCTCCCGCATTTGTCCCGAAATTTTAATCCGCGACGATCTTCTCCGCCGCTGAATTAGCATCCGCGCCGTCGCCTAAAACCAGTCGCTTCGATATGCCACCCACCAACTTGCATACACGATGGGAACCGTCGCAAACACAGCCCACCAGAAAGGCAACGTTAAATCCGCCACCAGGCCCAATCCCGTAAATGTGAGCCAAAAAATCTTCTTCTGCACGACTTCATTTTATCTGGAACGTACGTGGAAGTGGCCGCGACGTCCGCCCCGATTCCACAGTTGCAAATCGCCGGAGCTTCAGCTTTTCTTGTGGTCGAGTTCAGCCCACCGTGCATAAAGTTTGTCCACAATCTTTCGCGCCTCGTCCAGCTCCACGGATGCGCTGTGGAGCCGCACTCCATCGCTCACAATGGCGGAGTCTTGAAGCGCGGCTTGCCGGGCGTGAAGTTCTTTCTCAGCTTCGGCGATGCGCTGCTCGATGCTCTCCAGCTCACGCGTCTCCTTGTACGACAATTTCTTTTTCGCCGCGAGGACAGGCGCACCATCTGTGGCCGCTCGTGAGGGGGCGACATGTGCAGGGAAGTCAGCCTTGTCGCTCTCCTTCCGTTGCGATTCTTGCCAATCATCCCACTGCGAATAATCTGCAAAACGTTCGATCCCGCCCAATCCGTCGAACCCAAGTACAATCGTCGAGACGCGATCTAACATGTACCGATCGTGCGTCACTAATACCAACGCCCCGCGAAACTCCAGCAAGCTCTGCTCGAGAATCTCCAGCGTGGGTATGTCCAGATCGTTTGTTGGTTCGTCCAGCAGCAAAACGTCCGCCGGCTGCAACATCAGCTGAGCGATCAGCACGCGAGCGCGCTCGCCACCCGAAAGCTGTCCGACGCGCCTGTTCAAGTCTTCCCCCGTGAACAGAAATCGCGCTGCCCACGAAGCCACGTGAATCACCTGATCCTGATAAATAACGGCATCGCTATCCGGCGCCAGCGCTCGCCGCAGCAGCAAATCCGAATCAAGCTCGCGGTTCTGATCGAAATAAACCATCCGCAGAGGTTCTGCTTTGCGAATCGCGTCTGCACCTGGCTGCAGGTCGCCGCGAAGCAGGCGCAACAGCGACGTTTTTCCGCTCCCATTTGGCCCCACGAGCCCAACGCGCATTCCCGAAGTCACCGTAAAGTCGAGATTGTCGAACAATACGCGATCGCCGATCTCGCACTTTACTCCCGTCAGCTGAATCAATTGTTTTGTCTGACGGTTCGTGGCAGAAAAATCGATTTGCGCGGTGTTGACGCTCGTCCTGGCCTTCATCACCGCAAGATCGCCGATCATCTTGTGCGCTTTGCCAATGCGATCTTTCGCTTTGGTGGTGCGTGCTTTCGGCCCGCGCCGCAACCACTCGATCTCTGTATGGACCAGATTCTCCAGAGCCTCTTGCCGGTTTCGTTGCGAGTGCAGATGTTGTTCCTTAGCTTCCAGAAAGGTACTGTAGTTTCCTTTTACACGTAGCGCGCCATCCTCATACGCGCGATCGATCTCGACCATCTCATTCGTCACATTTTCCAGAAAATAGCGGTCGTGGCTCACTACCACGGTTGCGAATGCCGCTCTCTGCAGAAGCCTTTCCAGCCATTCGATTCCAGCGAGATCCAAGTGATTGGTCGGTTCGTCCAGCAGCAGAATGTCGGGCTTTTGCACGAGCGCCTCGGCGATGGCCAGACGTTTGCGCCACCCGCCAGACAATGTCGCAGCCAGAATCTCCAGATCCGTAAATCCCGCGCGGCCCAGCGTCTCCGCCGACCGCCCCGCTCTTTCCGATTGCGGCACGGATCCCCGCTCCAACGCGCTCTCGATCACCGCTTGGATAGTCATCCCCGGCTCAAATTCCGAGATCTGCTTGACGTAGCTCAAACGTGTGCCTTTACGTACAGCGACGTCGCCGCTGTCCGGCTTCGTCTTTCCGCAAAGAATCTCCAGCATCGTCGATTTGCCCGATCCATTCGGGCCAATCACGCCGATCCGGTCCCCTTCGGACACCGTGAACGATATATTCTTGAATAGCGGAGCGACCCCGTACCTTTTCGACAGTCCCTGGGCGCTGATGATGGGTGGCAATTCTCTCGGTCTTCTCCTGCTCTTAGTTTAACCTGAGGAACGAACGCAAGGACAGTTTGCACCCGTGAGGATCGACGAAAGCTTGGTTTCTCTGACGCACAAATTTGACGCTCTCATCCTCGGCGCCGGCGCCGCGGGCCTCTTCTGCGCGGCGGAGGCCGGCAAACGAGGTCGCCGCGTCGCCGTTCTCGAACGCGCCGATCGTATCGGCAAGAAAATCCTCATCTCCGGCGGCGGCCGTTGCAATTTCACGAACATCCATTGCCGCCCAGAGAATTTCCTCAGCGCCAACGAGCATTTCGCGAAATCCGCGCTAGCCCGCTACACCCCTTCCGACTTCATCGCGCTGGTAGAAAGGCACCGCATCCCCTATCACGAAAAAACGCTCGGCCAGCTTTTCTGCGACCGCTCCGCGCAAGACATCACCAACATGCTCGAAGCTGAGTGCCGCGAGGCCAATGTTCAAATCTTTCTAAACGCCAAAATCCAGGAAGTTCAACACGCCACCGAGTTCGTCGTACGCACCGACTCCACGGAATTTCGCGCGCCTGTCCTGGTCGTCGCCACAGGCGGCCTCTCCATTCCCAAAATCGGTGCCACCGCGCAAGGCTATGATCTAGCGCGCCAATTCGGCCTTAAGATCGTGAAAACGCGCCCCGCCCTCGTCCCGTTTGTGTTGCCAAAAAAGGAGCAAAATCAATACGCTGACCTGGCCGGCGTCTCTGCAGGCGTCGTTGTCTCCGCCGGTCATCAATCGTTTCGCGAACAAATGCTCTTCACGCATCGCGGCCTGAGCGGCCCAGCCATCCTCCAAATTTCTTCCTATTGGGAAAAGGGCAAGCCCATCCGTATCGATCTGTCCCCTGACCGCAAGGTGACTCCTTCTATTCGCGAAGCGAAGGCCAGGAATTTATCCGCAGCTCGCGCGGCATTTCTGGGAGTCTTGCCAAAGCGGTTTGCCGAGCGATGGCTCGAGCTTCACACGCCGTCCACCTGGACCAACGAAGCATTGGATTGGCTCGAACGCGATCTGCACGAGTGGGTTGTCGTCCCCGCCGACACCGAAGGCTACGAAAAAGCCGAGGTCACCGCAGGCGGCATCGACACCGACGAACTCTCGAGCAAAACGATGGAAAGCCGCAAAGTTCCCGCCCTCTTTTTCATCGGCGAAGTCGTCGATGTTACCGGCCACCTGGGCGGCTTCAATTTTCAATGGGCGTGGGCTTCGGGTGCCGCGGCCGGGCGCGCCTTGTGATCGCAATCCAACGACAACTCCGCCGGCGTAGTCACACCCTGCGCTCACGGCTTCGGATACCGGCGCAACTCCCGCACCAAATAAACAACCACGGCAACATTGATGACCAGGGCCACGCCCTTCGCCACCGTCGCATGATGGATAATTTCATACACTTCCAGCGGCAAGAACGAGCCCGTCGTGATGATCGTAAAATATTCTGCCCAGCGCTTGTGCAGCGCCAGCCCTGTCCCCTCGGTCAAAAAAACCGCTGCGTAAATAAACGTGCCTACGCTCAGCTCTTTCAACTTCTTGTCATCCACCAAAGGCACTTTTGCAAGCAACCAGTGGATGAACCGATTGTGAGGATCCACACGAAATGCATTGATCCAGTGGTCCACAACGGTCGCCACATCTTTATGCAACAGGTGCAACGCGCCTATGCCAACAGCAATCAACGCGAATCCCTTCAAAAGTTTGAAGGCCGCGATCAACATCAAGCCGCGCGAGTGCGATTTGCTCTTAGCCATCTGCCAGGTTGAACTCCACTAGATTGTACAAGGCTGGTCAAGGCGCGCAGAGCCGTGAGGAGACACTGTTCCCCGCGCCTAACGGTATCTAACCGCGCTGTGCCTGGTGCCCTGTGGAAACGAGTGCTTGCGGGAGCTATCGGTCGGGCACAACTCGCTTGCTCAGGTTGTTCGCCGCCGGGTCTTGAATTTTCACGCTCACATTAAAAAACGCGTTGCCGGCAAACTGGTTGCCAGTTGAGCCTGAGGCCTCGAGGATGCCGACAGGAGCCTCTGAGATAGAATTATTCTTCACCGAATTGTTGTTGCCCTGCACGTAAATGTCCGCGTCCCCTCCGTTGAATACCGTGTTTTCCGCAGCGCGGTTGCCGTTGCCTTGCAGTCGAATGTTCTCGAAAACGCTCGCGGCGAACACTCTGTTGTTGCGCACCTCGGCATTGTTTCCATCCACGAATATCCCGACTTGGCTGATTCCAGCCGTATTATCCGTCAAGTGCACGTTGTCCGACTGCGTCACCAAAATATCCGTCGCCACCGTTTGGCAGGTAGCGACAGCCGTGCAAGGTGACCAAACATTGTTCGCCACCACGTTCTCGCGAATCGCGCCTCCCGCGGAAAATCCGATCTGTATGCCGTTCTGCGCGGCGCCGGGCGTCGGCCCGATCCCAGTAACAACGTTGTTGTGGATTTTTACAGTCGTCCCGGTTTCATTCGCTGTGATCCCATTCTTCTGATAATCGTGAATGGAACAGTCTGCAATCTCCACGTCCGAGGTTTGTCCGCCTCCGCTCTCTACAAAAACGCCCGTCCCGCTCTGGCATCCGTTCAAAGCAGCTCCAAGACTAAAGTTGCGAACGGCCGCATGCCGCAGGCTCCCCGACGAATTCTGAAAGTAAACTCCAATCAATTTCGGCGCGCATTCCGTAATCCCATTGTTGATCCCATCGACAGTCAGCCCGGAAATCGAAACATTTGTCGCTCCGCTCACAAACACGGCCGCGGCAATCGCATCTCCAGTCGCCAGACTCGTTGCGTTCGCCTGAATCGAAGCTGGTACCAGAAACGCGCCTGAATCGGCATCGATGTCCAGCGATTTAGTGATCGAAAGCTGCTCCGTGTATATGCCGTTGCAAATCACAATCTCATCGCCCGGCGATGCTACATTAATCGCATCTTGGATTAACGTGAACTTAGCTCCAGGACACACCGCGGGATTGTTGCTCACAACTAATCTGTTGGGCGTTGAAGCAAATGAGTTCTGCCCCACTAGAACTAAAAATAGTGCGAACAAACTGCTGCGAAGGATGATTGAACTATGGAGTTTCACGGTTCCCCCTTGTCGTCTTAGATCGACGTCTTCGGGGCGGAGCTGGGGCCAGCCAAGTTTGCAAAATGGGGCGCCTTACCGGCGGACAGCCTCACCGGGCGGTGAGCGAATAGCTCAGGACAGGACCCCAAGAGGAATGCATCCCTCTGCTAACAATTCTACACCCGGAACCCGATGTTGGCTGCGCTTGTCAGTTGTAAATAGTTATGCTTAAGAATCAGCGTAGTCGGTGCCGCTCTGTCGATTACTTGTGCCCAGGCAGCAGATCCCAAATCGCTGGGTCTTCCGTCCCGAGCACCCACGAACAAAATCCCTGAATCCCGCGCTCTTTCACAAGCGAATATCGCTCGCGGAAAGTATGCGCATCCGTGAAAAAAATCCACTCCCGCAAGTCCGCCCGGTAGAAATAAAACCACGCCGCACGATCCGTGGAATCCCATTCGATATGCCCGCCATACGCTTTTGCGAGGTCCAACGCGTCGTCAGTCCCAATATATTCCGCCGAGGGGTTGGGTTTATCGCCGGATTTGTCATCCGATTTCGTCGGAGTCCCCGCAAACCAGTGATATCCGTAAAGAGGAATCCCCAGCGACAGTTTTTGCGCAGGAACAAATTTCAACGCATAGTCCAGGTTACCGGTAGTCCAAGCCCACCCCGCCACAGGTCCTGGCGCCGTCCACCGCGTGTGCTGGTCGTAAGTCATCAGGCAAATCAAATCCACAGACTCAGCCAGCGCCTTCAGGTCATACGCCCCGCGCCAATTTTCATAAATCCATGCCGAGAAACCGCCCTCTCCAGGCTCGCCGGGCGCGTTTGGGACTGTCGCAATCGTTAGTTGCAATCCCTCGCGATGAAACGCCGCAGCCGCCTCGCGAACCATGTCTGAAAGCGCATCGCGGTCCGTCCAATGCACATTCTCAAAATCAAATTGAAATCCCGTATAACCGTTCTCCTTGCACGCGCGAATGAGCTCCGCGATCATGCTCTCTTTCGCAGCCGCATTCTTCAGCAATTTGTGAAACTCTTCCTGCACAAAATCGCCGTTTGCCACAATCGGCATCACGGGTACGTGATGCTGCTTCGCGGTTTCGAGAACAAGCGGATTCGGTCCTCCGGAAAGAAGCCCATCCGCATCCACGCCGTACCAAGCGGGAACCAGCAGGTCGATTTTGTCCGCATGCGCCAAAAACGAGCG
>Ga0206978_1148_pt1 | contig 15237 bp, 8 predicted proteins | sample Alteio_BWMinCont_21_FD_153477 | JGI IMG/M metagenome (GOLD analysis project Ga0206978, IMG submission 153477) | Enriched cells from forest soil in Barre Woods Harvard Forest LTER site, Petersham, Massachusetts, United States -... | ecosystem: Environmental > Terrestrial > Soil > Temperate forest >...
CGGAAGCAGTGTGACCGCTTCCGCTTATGTTCCTGGCGATCCCATTAGCAACGCCAAAACAAACGATGTAGCGCTGCTGAAGCTGACGACGATTGTATCGAATAACATGGTAAACGAAGCCCGCGTCTCCTATCAGCGGAACCAGTCTTTTAGCCAGAACTTGACTCCGTTCACGGGATCCGAAGTTGGCATTAATCGCGTCTCACAACAATTTGACCAGCTTCCCACGTTTGTCATCTCAGGACTGTTCGACTTTGGATCCGGCACGAATTTTGGCAGCCATGTGGTCGACAACGGGTTTCAGTGGGCCGACCAGATTTCCTGGACGCACGGCAAACACTCCTTCCGGACCGGTTTCGAGGCGGAGCGCATACAGCTGGAAACGAATCTGCCCGGGGCCACGGGTATACCAAATCCACAGTTTACTGACTTTGCGGACTTCCTGATTGGACGGGCAGCCTGCCCCGCAGGCACTTTTGGCAACGGCCCTGGCCAATGCAATGCCAATAGTCCCGGCACCTCAAACGGCACGCAGTCGAGCAGCCTTAAGAGTTCTAGCGGCACTCCTCAAATTGTGGAGAGCCCCACGCGCAAGAACGATTTTGATGCGTTTATTCAGGATGACATCAAGGTTAACTCGCGATTGACCGTGAACGCCGGGCTACGGTGGGAACTTTTTCAGTTGCCAACCTCGGGAAACGGAGAAACAACGTTCTTCTGGCCAGGCCTGATAAACAACGCAACGATAGGAACGGGATGTGTGCCTCCCAACGGAGTTGCCATCGGTGCGGGGGCAGCCGGAACCGGATGTTCTCTCTCCGGGTTCGTGGCACCCAGCAATTGGAGTGGTGGCCCGCTTCCCGCTGGTGTTTTCCAGAGCGAAAGCCCCTATCAAGCCGGGAGGCCAGCTCCTTGGGACAACTTTGCCCCAAGGCTGGGTTTTGCATGGCAGCCCCTCGCAAGCGGTAAGTTGGTGGTGCGAGGCGGGGGCGGATATTTCTACAGTTTGCTAAGCGGTTCTAACATAGGGACTCCCGGCAGCGGTGCACCGTATACAGGAGCTTTTAGTAGTGGACCCGCCTCCAGTTTGCAACAGCAACAAGTACTTTCCGGTGTTCTCCCCGGACCTCCCGGCACTTTTGGGTATATTCCTCTGTGGGTTAACCCGAACGGCTCGAGTTCGAACGTCGGGGGAGGATCATCGCTGAATTACACCACGCCCGTGACCTATGAGTGGAACCTGAACACCCAATATGAATTCCTGCCGAGCTGGGTCCTCGATGTGGGGTACGTCGGCTCGCATGGCATTCATCAGGTTGTAGATTCAATCATAGTCATGAATTCCGGCACAGAAATGAATATCGCGCAGTTGGCAAGTCCGGCCAATCCAGTTGTGGTGGGTGGCACCAACATCACCACAACGACGGTAGCCAACGCAAGCGCCCGCGTGCCTTACCTTGGTGTCTCGCCAGTCGCAACTCAAGTCCAGAACGCCTACGGATACAGATATAATGCCCTACAAACTACCTTGCGGAAGCGCTTGTCCCATGGGTTGCAACTTCAGGTAGCCTACACGTGGGCAAAATCCATGCAATCGGGGAACTATGGCGTCAACAACGGCGGCATCGCCTATGATTTTGGGCCGAGTCAATACTACCATCCCCAGCGCGTCGTCTTTCAATACATCTGGAACATACCCAAGGGCCATCTCGCTGGCTGGGAAAGCGATGTGCTCAGCAACTGGTCCTTCTCAGGTGTCACTACGCTGCAATCGGGCGCCCCGTTGAGCTTTTGGGACAGCAGGGCGGGAACGGCCTTCTTCGGGTCGTTTGGATCCTCCACAGCCCCGTACTTACCGCCTGCCCAATTCTGCCCGGGAATGGGTACTGCGAACGCACTGAGTTCGGGCAGCACCCTGCAGCGAGTGACCAGCGGATGGTTTAACAATCCGAGCGGCGTATTCTGCGCGCCTCCGATTCTCGGGTCGGACGGGGTGGCTACGGGATTCGGCGACTCCGGCATCGGCACTTTTCTGGGACCTGGGCAAATGAACTGGGATATGTCTCTGACCAAGTTGATGAAGGTGGGAGGGATTCGGGAGGATGCCACACTGCAATTCCGGGCGGAGATCTTCAACGTCATGAACCATCCCAATTTCAACTTGGTGGAGAACCAGAGCGGCGCGTTGACTAATGCGCTTAACGTGTCCTCGTCGGCTTTTGGGCAAATTACCAGCTCATCGACGAACCCGCGCATCATGCAATTTGCGCTCAAGTACTTGTTCTAGAGAGAAGGGCAAAAAACCGACCAGTGTCGTTAGATGCTGGTCGGTTTCGCTTTGCCCCTGGGAAGCCTTGATCTAGGCGGATTTCAGGGATGTCTGAGGCGCTTTGGAGGTTCACACCCGATCGGGTCAGAGGCAAAATCAACCCTTTCAGCTCTCGTTCAATGCTTCTTTGAAGGTCGATTCCCAGGGATACCTGGAGCGGGACATTGCGGAGTTGCTGACGCGACCAGTGGTTCCGCGCGTCGGTGAGCTGTTTCCGTGGGTTGGCTTTACTAACCTACTGGTTGTTGCGGGCCGAGGGACATCTGCACCGAGTCTCGACGAGGACTGCTCCGGTCAGGAATTTCTTGCCGAGAGGCTCGAAGGAGCATTAAGATACACGGCCAAGAGTCCAAATCGGAAATTCCGGTTAAGAAATCCAGGAGGGACTGGTGCGATGCAATTGGAAGGGTAGCACGCAATGGAAGCGCGGAGCCGCCGGAGGCTTTATGGGCAGGAAGCATTACAGAAGTTACCGCAGGAAGGTGGCTGTAGCCGCAGCATTCGCCGGGTTGTGCTTATTTGGATTTGCCGCCATTCGGAAGTGGTTCGTGACTACGGATTCCGCCAGGTTGGTGTCGGTCCAAGAGGTACAAACGGTGGACGGGTGCTCCCTGCCGAATAGTTACGGCTCCTCGCCCGCTAACCTGTTGGCGGCGCTTGAGCCCCCTACCGTCTATGCCCAGGACACAGCCACACAGGAGCTCAATCGTGCGGCCCTCCGCGAGCTCATGGATACGGCGCCGAGTTTTAACTCAGTCTTTGTCGATACGGCGCGCAATGAAGTCTACATCCAGGACGCCAATCTCTGGGACATTCGCGTTTATAACCGCCTGTCCAATTCCAAGCCCGGCGATCCGCCCACCGAACCGCGACGCACCATCTCTGGCGGCAACACCGCGATTCAGTTCAACGCCACTGTTATGGTGGATCCGGGAAACGGTGACATTTACTCGAACGAGGAAGATATCGGCGACTCGATTGTCGTGTTTGCCAATCGCACCACCGGCGATGCCAAGCCCATTCGTCATTTGCACGTCACTCACCGCGCGCAGTCAATGGCCCTCGACAGTGCCACCGGGGACCTTTTCCTTTCGATTTCATATCCGCCGCAGGTGGCGATCTATAAGAGCACGGCCGACGACGAGGATAGGCCGGTGCGCCTGATCGAAGGCCCGAAGACCAATTTATCGGACGTCCACGGAGTGGCGCTCGATACCGAGAACAAGCTGCTGTATGTCAACAGCTGGGGCGATTACAGCGACTTCAGGGTTGCGGGCTCGACCCGCTTCGAGCCCGCTTCGATCGAGGTTTTCCGTGAAGACGCCGACGGAGATGTTGCCCCGATCCGTGTCATCCAGGGGCCCAAGACGCAGTTGGATTGGCCCGGCGCGATGTCCTTCGATCCGGATACCGGCGACCTATACGTTGCCAACGATGTCGGTCAGTCGGTCCTAGTGTTCCATGGCAATGACCAGGGTGATGTGGCGCCGTCCCGCGTCATTAAGGGGCCAAAAACGCATCTCAGCCATCCGATCGGCGTGTTCGCGGATACCAAAAACAAGGAACTGTGGGCCGCCAACTTCGGTAACTCTAGCGCGACGGTGTATCCGCTGACCGCCAATGGCGACGTCGCCCCCCTGCGCATCATTCGCGGCGCGGAGGACAACAAGGTATCCCTGAAGTTCGGCAAGAGTGAGGGCCTCGCCTACGACACCAAGAGGGATGAAATCTTGGTCCCGAATTGAGTGCTGTATCCGCAGATTGCGGCATTCCCTAGGTTAGGGAAAGACAACACACCCCCGGTGAGAGCCCTGGCAGGGCAGAAAACTTTGATCAGCCGGACGATGCATGGTATTGGGTATGATGAGCGTCGCGACGAAATCGTCGCCACCAGCCCCCTGGCGCAAGCGATCCTGTTTTTCCGTGGCAACGCGAATGGGGAGGAAGCACCGCTTCGGGTCATCGCGGGCCCCCATACCCAGATCCAAGGCCGCGCCTACGAGGCCGTGGACCGGCTAACCGTCGATTCAGTGAATAGTGAAGTCTACCTTCCTGTCGAGGACGAAACTAAAAAGACGGACAACGTTGCCATTTTGGTGTTCGATTCGACAGCGAACGGGGACGTCCCGCCTAAGAGAGTTCTCCGCGGAGTCGGCTATGGCTCCATCGCCGTGGATCCGGTCCACAATGTCATGATCGTAAATGCGACTGGGGATCCGCTTCCGGGTGATACGAGAACGCAGGCACCTCCTCCTCCTCCGGCTCCAAGAACGCCGCCTAGCGGCCCTCGCGATACATCGCTGCCGTTTCAGGGGGTGAATGGGACGTATGCAAATTACCAGAAGAGGCCAGGTCCGCCCGCGGGTGAGAGAGGACAGGGGCAGGGTGCGGGTGGACCGCGCCGTGTGCCGCAACTCAGGATTTACGACCGCCTCGCCAATGGAAATGACGCCCCGCTGCGCATCATCAGCGGCCCGAAGACCGGGTTACAGGGGGGGCTCGTCACCATCCAGGTGACCGCCAAGGGCTGGATCCTGGCTGCCGGCGGAAATAACAACGACGGTGATCGATGGATTGGCGCCTGGAGCGTCAACGATAACGGGGACGTCCCACCGCGTTGGAAGATTCCGGTCCAAAAGCTCACCGGGTACGGCCCCTACTCTGTTGGGATCGATCCGCCTCACAAGGAAATGCTCATGTCCGTGGCAGGCGGCACCTCAGCCAATCGTCCGCCACGAGGCGTCTTCAACGGCGTCTACACTTGGTCGTGGCCGGAAATCTTCTGAACCAGAAACCGCCGATAGTGGGTCAATGGTGAATCGACCGAGGAGCTTGCGAAGGCGCGTTTCATTACGGCGCTGCACAAAAGCAGAACACTCGATGGCGGGATTTGATATCTAGATAAACTCTCTCTCACGACGCGAGAGGATAAGAATGAGAAGTCACGTACCGCGCGATCTTCAGAGTTGCACCCCGGGCCTTTCCGTGGGCGCGAAACGGAGTTGGAGCAAAGCATTTGGTATCGGTTTGCTCGGTCTCTCGGCGATGGTTATGGCGTCGCTGCTAATGTTGAGAAGCTCTGTTGCGAAAGCGCAGACGGCGCCTCAGCCGAACGCCGCCGGCGGCAATGCTCAAACGGTCGGCACCATGAGTGACGTGATGGTGAGCATGGTGTATCCGGCTGCGAATGGCATTTTGCTCTCTGTATACCGAGGTGGCCCCCAGGATGATAAAGAATGGGTTGCCATACAGCGCAATGCTGTTCTGCTGGCAGAATCAGGCAGCGTGCTCATGACGCGCGGCCCCAATGCGGGTGAGTGGGCGAAAGATGCCAAAACGCTGGTGGACGTAGGAGCTGCGGCTTATAAGGCGGCGCAGGCCAAGGATCAAAATGCTCTCGCCGCTGTCGACCAACCGCTCAATGCGGCCTGCACCAGCTGTCACAAGCAGTATCGTCCCTATGTCGCCGGGCCACAACAGCGTCAAGGCCCGTCTCACCAACCCTCTGAATAATGTTCAACTCGCTCTCCGCTTTTTGCGCGATGAACACAAGGAGAGGGAGCGAGTGAGCGCTTTCGGGGCCTTCCGATTCGGCAGTTATCGTTAACCCATGCACACGATTCACGCTGTTTTGGTTGAACCTGTCGGATGCCTGGCTGAATTTCCGGCCAAGGAATTCGACGAGATCGCTGCCAGGTTCTTTGGTGACACATCGACCCACGATTCAGGCAGCGAAGCGTTTTGGCGTTCCCTCGATCTCCTTGACCGCTCGGGGAGTTCTCTTGAGCCAGCAAAGGAAACGATTGCGCGTGAACTGGAGATTCAGGCCATAGACCAAGTCGAACTGTACGAGGATGTGCGACCCGCACTCTCTCAATTGAAAGAGGTGCGCATCCAACTCCTGCTTGCATCCTCGCTTTCGAATAGGGCTGCCCGCCGCTTTTTGGAACGATTTTCACTCGAGGAGGTTTTCACCGCCGTTTGGGATCGAGACAGCGCGGGCGGGATCAAAGCAATGCCTCTTCTAAAAGCGATGGAAAGCGCTTCACTTCGGCCCGAGCATGTAATCACTCTGGTGGATACGGTCGAAGGCCTGGAAGCGGCGCGAGACCTCGGCACCAATTCCATTCTGATGTTCACGTTGAACGTGCTGGTCTGTTGCGTTATGGCGCTCGGTATCGCCAGAGGAGATGGCTTAGGAGTTGGGGGAGGAGATCACTTCGGAGTGGTGGCTCGACTACCGTTGTCTTAGGGATGTCGACCCGAAGGGGCCGGTTGGTGTAGGATCATTCGCAAGAGGAGATCACGGATGAGTAAAACGAAGATCGAGTCCACTCCGGTAGGTGTGATTCAAGTTAAGCAACCAATGGTGCGTGACTTTTCGACTGGCGGCGGCCATCTGGCGGGCGATACGCTGGTGGAGGGCGATGACAAGATCGTAACAAAGAAGTGGCAAGGCTACGCTCCTGAGAATCTGAAGGTAGTCGGAAAGCCCATGCCGCCAATGCCCGAGGTGGCCATACCACGATTTACAGGTACAGCTCTGTATGCTACGCGCGTGGTCTTGCCTAATATGCACCATGTAAAACTCCTTACATGCCCGCATCCCCATGCCCGGATAAAGAGTTTGGATACTTCAAAAGCGGAGCGGATGCCGGGGGTGTCCTTCATACTCACATACAAAAACTCGCTAAAGACTTATCCGCTCTCTCAAGAACTCAACTTTCAGGGTGACCCGGTTGCCTTCGTGTCTGCGGAGACGGAGGATTTGGCCGAGGATGCGGTTGAAGCGATCGAGGTCGACTACGAGATTCTTCCTTTTGCCTCCACGATCGCGCAAGTTACGTTGCCTGGTGCGCCGGACCTTCATGTGCGCCGAGGAAAAGGCAACCTCATTCTATCGCCGGAGAATGATCCGCACTATGATCCCAATGCCACCTGGGTGAACAAGCATGGTGATGTTGAGAAGGGATTCCAAGAAGCGGACATCGTCAAGGAGTTCACTTACAGCTTTGCGGGGGCGATGGGCGTTCCTATGCAACCTGTCAGTTGCGTAGCCAAATGGGATGGCGACAAACTGACATTCTGGGGCATGGGGCAAGGAATCTACCCGCACCGCGCTCAGATTGCCAAAGCGCTTGGAGTCGATCCAACCACTATCCATTACATCAACAAATATAACGGTTGCACGTTCGGAGGGCCCACAGCGGGACGAATACTGCCGTTTATCGCTTATATGGCAAAAATGGCCGGCAGGCCGGTTAAGGTGGCGCTTAACAAGAACCAAGAGTTAGCGTTCATCGCCATCAAGCCGGAAACGCTTACGAAATTCAAGGTGGGCGCCACGAAAGACGGGCGAATCGTCGCCCTGGTGCACGAGATTCATATCAGCGCGGGCGCGCAGAATGCCGCCGGCCACTGTTCGATAGAGCTTTCGAAGAACCAACTAGAACTCTACACCTCCAAGGTGCCGAACTGGAAATCCATGTGGTATGGCTATAAGACCAATGCCATGATCGCCGCATCAGTTCGAAGCTATACCCAGCAAGAGGTTAAGTGGGCCTGGGAGAGTATGATCGATGAAATGGCCGAAGCGGTGGGGAAAGATCCCCTCCAGTTCAGGCTGATGCATATTTCAAGACCGGGGACCAAACTCTCTCCCGCAAAGGACTGGCATAAGGACCTGGGACAAAGGTATGAGATCGAAAACGGTGCGCTCACCTACGATTCGTTTGCCTCCGTTGAAGTGCTGGAGGAAGGAGCCAAGGCCATTGGATGGGAGAAACGGAACCCAGTGCCCGGCGGTACACCGGGGAGGATCAAGCGAGGGATCGGACTGGCAATGTCCCAGCACCACGGCGGGCAAACGGGCTATCACGAAGGCGAGGTTGGCTACCAGAGGGAGGTTCCAGCCGATGCCGGAGGCCCCACGGGCAGTACTTTCGGTGCTGAGGTGGAGGTAAATGCCGACGGCTACGTGATCATGAAGAACGCTCTTCCCGATAGCGGAACCAATCACGACACGGCGCTCGCTCATATAGTCGCGGAGATGCTCGGATACACCACCCGAGATCGCGTTCGCGTGATCTGGGGTGACTCCGATCTTGCACCCTCAACCGATGAATGGCACGCCGGCAGAACCATCACCCTGCAAGGAGCCGGAGTCTGTAGCGCGGCCGATAAGCTACGAAAGGATCTTCTGCGGCGCGCGGCAGCGGACTTGAAGGTGGACGTTGCGACCCTGGCCATCAAAGACGGGGCCATCTCATCAACAGAACATCCTCAAAAAAAGACGACGTTCGCGGCCCTGGCTAAAGCCAACGGGGGCGCGATACGCATGACCGGCCGCGGTGTGCCCTCTCGTGATGGTCAAGGTAGAGCACTCGTCAAGGGGGTTGCAGCATGCTTTGTGGAAGTAGAGGTGGATACATGGACTGCGAATTGGAGAGTTACACGGACGGTCTATTGCCATGACACAGGGCTCGTCGTCAATCCGCTGGTCGCGGGAGCCGACATGCATGGATCGGTTGTCGAGGCTGTTCAAATGACGACCGATCCCGTTCCGTGGGATCGGGAATTTCCCGGAACCACACACTACAGCGTCGGCTACTTGTCTTACCGGCTGCCCACGATCATGGATGTCCCCGAAGACCAGACCAACATATTCGTGGATAGCTTGGAGCCTCGGTGGTTTTACGGGATCAAGAGTTTCAGCGAGACGGGCATCGGCTCGGTACCGGGCGCGATATCGAACGCTCTCTATAATGCGATCGGTGTTCGCATCCGGGACCATGCGATCACGCGGGACAAGATCATGGAGGGTCTGAAGGCTAAGGGGCTCAGCGTATGACAAACCCCAAAAAGCCTTGACACCAGTGATCACCCAGAGTATAGCCACGGCTCAGCATCGGCTTGCATCAGTCGGATAGGAAGGCCCCAAATGCGTGGGGGAGGAACATTATGAAACGTCATCTCAGTTTGGCATTTACGCTCTGTTGCACTCTCTGCCTGCTCGCTGCTTCAGCTAAAGCCCAAGCAGGGCAGAGAGTCGCCCCTTCCATTTCCGTCACGCAATTGCGCGACGGAGTTTATTTTGCTGAGCCCAACGCAGGTGGTAATGCCGGATTCATTGTCGGCGATAACGGCGTCATTGTTTTTGACGCCACCACCTCACCCGCTCTTGGGAAGTTATTGTTGGCGGAAATCGCCAAGGTCACCCCGAAGCCAGTTACTACCGTGATCCTCTCTCACAGTGATGGCGATCATACAAGCGGGCTAGCATCCTTCCCGACCGGCTTGACGATCATCGCGCACGAAAACTGTAAAGCGGATCTGGTAGCCACGGCAAACACTCGCAATCCTTTCCCACAGGATCACCTGCCGAATAAGACCTTGACCAAGAGCGAGACGGTCACTATTGACGGCGTGAAGCTCCAGATCCTCCACTTTGCGGCCGCTCATACGAGTGGCGACTTGCAGTTATATCTGCCTCAGCAGAAGATCGTTTTCACGGGAGACGTTATTGCCACCAACTGCTGCGGTAATGTGCGCGGACCTCAGGTCTACACGCTTATCCACCCGCAGAAAAATGGCTCTGGCGAAGGGTGGGTTCGCACTGTTAAGGGACTGCTCGCGCTCAATGCCGACACTTATCTTCCCGGTCACGGTGAGGTACAAACCAAAGCCGATGTACAGCAGCGATTCGACCGGGTCGAGACACGATTCAATGCCGTTAAAAAGCTCGTCGCTCAAGGCAAAACATTGGAGCAGGTCAAGCAAGCGCTTCCCGATACCGGCCTTGATCCAAGTCTCGACCCTGTTCAGTTTCCGGACTTCACCACCGTCGTGTACAACGAATTGACCCGAAAACAAAAATCCTGAAGCGATGGATCGATATCCACAAAAGACTCAGTCTCCAGCCCGATTCTAAGCACATCGGGTCTGAGAACCGCCGCTACCTCTAACGGAGACTTGGTCACCCTCCAGTTGGCCTCCTACAATGCGGCTCTCGCAAAGGGTCAATCCGCACTGCGGATCGAAGACATGGGGCTGACTAGCGGTCAGATTTGGCTCAATAGTGCGCCGGCTAGTGAGATTGCGCTCCTATGCCGTTAGACGGCAAAAAGTCATTTCCTCTGTAGTGTGTCGCTTTTCTTCGCTGCGTCAGCTGGATTGGCAACAGTCTTGGTATAGTCCAGATCTTCGGACACTGCGCAGACCTGCTCGCGAATATCGAACCACTCGGGCTGTAATCCCATGCGGAATTTGTCCAGCGCGGTCCACGGCTTCGTATACATCTTGGGATCGTCGATGATCAGGGTGAGTTCCATGACGTCGTGGTCGACGCGGTGCCACGTTTCCGTAACCCTCAATTGATCGCTGTGCGGCCGGGCAACATTGTCGATCCACGTTCTCTCATCCAAGCCTACTGTCTCCACTACAAACGTGTAGTCGTCCGTCCAGTGGCCGACTGAATATCCATACCATCGCGGCTCGGGAACATCCTCGGCTTTGGGGAGTTGTCTTCCATCCATCCAGATATTTCGCCAAACCTGGTCGTTTTGATAAACGATCGCCATCTGGCTCTTGTTCTGATAGATCTGTATGGCCCTGAGGTTGAAAAGCTCTATGCGCGGGAACCCTATCGGGTCGCAGATATCGAAGGGGTCATCACGCGTTACCGTAGGAATGAGTGGCCCGTTTTTCTCTATCGAGACAACCGGTATGGTCCGGCCATTGACGATAAGAAATGAAGGGGTTCCCTTTCCGGGCTCCTGACCGGTGAACATTTGCAACCCTAAAGGCGTAAACGGCAGAAGGTGATTCGCGTCGGCGGGGTTGGCTTTTGGACCCAATGCGAATACTCCGTCCCGATAGGCGGGAATGGGCTCCCAAATGCCACTCAAGTCACGCACCGGAGCCGGCGCGCCCGTTTGCTTCGGTGGTTGAGGCACGATTCGGTCCCAACCGTCTCGATGGATGTCTACACCCGACTGCCGGCGCTCCGTACCTTGGGTGTCGCTTGCGGCATTCGTTTGGGCATGGCTAAACGGTGCGTGGGCCATTCCGGCGATTACGATGGCTGCGGCCACAAAGCCATTAAACATTTTCGAATCGCGCCCCATTCACTCCACCGCCATCAGCCTTGATTAGGTGCCTCTGGGACTAATTCAACCTCATGTCTGCACGAACTCCAACACTCGTATTCGCTGCTTGCGAGCTTCTTTTGACGCCGGCCCCTGCCCGGATGCCACTTGTAACTTTGACCATTAGTGAGCCTAACTTCTGTTATTCACCCGCATTTTCACTGCCATGCATCTATCGCCGCTCACGAGGTCAACCCCTGCTATCAGCTCCTATCTTCAGCAACTAGAAGATCAGTTTTAGGCCGAACTGGATATGGCGAGGACCACCTGATCCAAGCACCGGGTTACCGCTGTCGGGCGTTGCACAGGAACAACCGAACTGCCCGGTTAAGCCTTTAGTCGGATCAGTAGAGGCGGGAACTGGGAAATCCGCACGATTAAACAGATTAAAGAACTCCAACCGAAATTCGGCGCTGTACCTTTCCTTCAACTTCCAGGTCTTACCGACAGACATGTCCACGTTGTAATAGGCTGGGCCGAAAAAGATGTCGCGGTTTGCGTTACCGATAGTCCCGTACGCAGGAGGAGTCAGAATTCCGCCATTTTGGACGTAGCAGCCATAATTAGTGAGTGCAGCTATGGCAAGTTGTTGCAATTGGGGGTTTCCCGCATACGGAGCCATCGCGGCATTCATGCACATTTCAGGGAGCTGCGGTACGCCACCCACCACCGGATACGCAGTGCAGCCCGGCATAGTGCCGAAACAAGGAATGGCGTGCGGACCAGACGTGAACGCGGTGCGAGATCCACTAAAGTTCCACGGCTGAGTATAGCCCGTGGCGAAATCACCGTTGTTGTACTCGCCGGTTCCAAGCAGGTCGTCTGTAGTGGCATCGTTAGGGAACCATGGCAACCCATTCTGCAAAACGACGAAAGCACTGACCGACCAGCCTTGGAGCATTTGTCCCGGGGACTTCATCCCTGGGATCAGATATGTCGGAGAGAACGTAAAATGATGCCGGAGATCGTTGCTGCTGTTTCCGTAGTTTAGACGCTGGTCGCTTGCGACAGGTGCGAGGAGCCCCACATTCGAAGAATTTGACGAACTTTCGTCGAGAGCATGAGCATACGTGTAACCAGCGAGGAACGACAGTCCATGATAAACACGCAGGTTTACTGTTACCTGCAAGCCGTCGTAATTGGAAAAGCCTGTATTGTTGATTTGGGTTATATAGTTAAGGTACGGAAATTCGCTGCTGTACGTACCGACCTCGGCGGCCGGATTGGCATTGCAATTGTTGTAGAGCGGCAGGCTTGCTAGGCAGGCGATACTGCCCGTCGCAGCGGTTTGGGCCGCGGCGCTGGACCACCCAGCGCCAAGCGCTGGCTGGTTAAGATCAGCCCCGCGAAGTTCTCTGAAACCGTGATTGCCAACGTATGCCACGTCCACCGCTAAATTATTGGTGATGGCACGCTGGATGTCTAAATTCCACTCTGCTGCGTAAGGTTGACGGAAGTTGGAATCCACGTCAGCCACCGAGCAAGGCGTGGCCGCAGTGCAGGTAACCCCACTATAACTGACGCCATTAATGACCTGGGTGGCGCTAACGGGGAATACGGGGCCCGTCATGTTCCAAGTAAACGAACCAGGGCAGACGGATGCTCCGCAACCAGCTAAGGTTAGCTGGTTGGGAGTGTGAGTATTTATTGCCTTTCCGCTATTATTCACACCCAGGCTTGGGAAATTCGCCCCAAAGGGATTAACGTAAATGAGTGCCCCCAAGATTGCGGGGTCTCTCATGATGCTGGCCCCGGCGCGGACTACAGTCCTCCCATTGCCCCTGATGTCCCAGGCAACGCCGACGCGCGGCGCAAAATCTCTGTGACCGGGATTATATAGGGAAGGAAGCGGTGCGCCCGGGCCTGCCTGTTGCACCGCTGGAGTTGTAGTTGGGTTGACATTGGGATTGAAGTTGCCAATGTAGTTGTTGCGTTCCGTCGGAGATGACTCATATTCCCAGCGCAGTCCTAGGTTCAAAGTCACTCTGGGAGTGACGCGCCAATCATCCTGTACGAATGGTCCAAACCAGTGGCTCCGAGCCTCCAGTGTAGGATCGCCTACGAGGATGGTCCCACTGCCTGGAATGCCGAGTAGGAAATTCTGCAAGGACGTAAATTTGATCATCCCATTGGCCCAGATGTACGAGTTCCCGTCAAAAACGATATCCAAATAGTTAAATCCAAGCTTGAAGGCGTGCTTGCCACGCAAATACGAAATAGTGTCCGTGAAAGTCACGTTGCCTTCCGGCCCCCGAACGCTTGTGTTGTTACCAGCTCCCAAATAGCCTGTGAACCCACTAAACGTGATCTCTGGCAACCCGCCGTAAAGTGGATTCGTAACACCTGTGGGAAAGCTATAACCATTGGGCCAGGGATTAGAGGGTAGCATGTTGACGTCGTTGGATATGGCTTGACCGTCGATATAGGAGTAGCCCAACCTAAGGTCGTTAAGCCAAGTGGAGTTCGGAGTCCACGTCCAGCTTCCACCGTATATTTGCGTATCCAAGACCTCACTCGCCGTCCATTGTGGCAGCAGTTGCTGAGTTGAATATGAAAGTGTTTGGTCTGATTTAGACACATAATACATTCCACTCAAATGGTGGTGAGGACCCACGGCATAATCGAGCTTGATGATTCCGTTGTTGAGCGGCTGATTGCTAACCAAACCAGGGGAAAAGCTGTTTGAGGCGTTCGGATCGTAGGGAAATAGGTTCTCCAATGTCGGCGAAGCGGGCGATACCACACAAGTCGAAGTATTCAGGCCCGCTAACTCCGCGCTGAGCGGGCTAATCGTCTTGCCTGAATTCTTTACAACATTGCACGCATCAACCATACTTTTGGTTGGATTTCCGATCGAAATGTCTGACGGGATCGTATCCACCGCTACGTCTCCGAGTGTGACACGTAGACCCTCAAAACCTACAAACCAGAAGAGCTTGTCCTTGATAATGCGCCCGCCCGCAGTTGCACCGAACTGCTCCAGGGTTGCTGGTGTGACTGCGGATATCCCAGGGGTAGAAAAGTAGTTTGCAGCATCTGTAGCTTTGGCATCCCGACCAAAAGCGTAAGCCGTGCCGTGCAGACTATTGGTACCCGACTTCACCCCGATTGTTATGACTGAGCCGTCGCGCCAACCATATTCCGCCTTGGGATCCTGCTCGGTATTAAATTCCTGGATGGCATCAAGGGGAAGCAGGGAGCCGGCATCCCCGCCGCGAAGGACACTATTCAAAAGGCTGGTGCTTAGGCTCTGGCCAATCTGGGTGAAGCCCTCCACCAACAACAAGTCGTCCCCAGAACGCCGGCCGTTGGTAACCGAGGAGCCTGTACCGCTTCCGACCGGAGTCACTACTCCCGGACGCATTTGGAGCAAGCGGTAAAAGTTACGACCATTCAAGGGTAGAGCAAGAATCGACTGGTTGCTGACAGCGCCACCCAAGGCGGCATCTGTGGTATCGACGGCGGGTACTTCTCCTGTAACGGTGATAGTCTGAGTTTGCTCGCCTGGTCGCAGTGTGAGGTCGACACGAATGCTTTGACCAACTTCAACCAACACGTTGCTGTGGTCCGCCGTCTGAAATCCTTTTGCCTCGGCCCTTACGGTATACGTGCCAGGGGTCAGGTTCGCGGCGACGTATTGTCCGTCTGCGTCAGCGGTCAGTGCCCTTGTAACGCCGCGGGCCACATCGATCACCGTTACCGTGGCACCAACTATGGCGCCGCCGCTCTGGTCAAATACCGCTCCCTGGATTGTGCCCTGAC